>ERZ1106929.996-NODE-996-length-27361-cov-7.553248_pt1 | contig 27361 bp, 24 predicted proteins | sample MGYA00403662_ERZ1106929 | MGnify/ENA primary metagenome ERZ1106929 (study PRJEB35170, sample SAMEA104062442) | human gut metagenome | biome: human gut; feature: human-associated habitat; material: faeces | place: Denmark | collected 2013-02-20 ... | reverse complement strand
AATGGGGGATGTACCTCCAATCTGTACCGGATACTGAAGTGAGAACAGCGCAAACAGCGCAGTGCTCCGCCAAGGGAACACTGCGCCGTTTTTGTGGACTAGGGATAGGGTCAGAGTGGACCGGGCAGAAGGACTCAGGGTAAGGATTCATCATACTCAGAGAATCAGAGAACAAAACTACTCCTTCATATATTTACGCCACTTTTGGTAAGCCAACCGTTTGGCCCGCGTTACCGCCATACGGACGCTGCTTGGATTCATGCCAAGGTCAACCGCTAATTCTTCATAAGACTTTCCTAAAATAAAGCGGCCTTCTAGCAAAAGCCGATTCTTATCATCCAGTTTGGGCCATATTTGGCTGAACGCTTGTATCTCTTCTTTGTGAATGGCTAATAATTCTGGATCGTCCTCTGCAGTGAGTGTATTTTTCATCATCCACTCCTCTATATCAATTTCCGGATGATTCTTTGTTTTTCGTAACTGAGTGTAAGTGGAGTTTTTTACTGCAGAGATGATGTAGTTGATCCTTTTTGTATTGGAAAGAGAACGGAGGGTCGGTATGTTGTCAATCAATTTCACCAATGTGATTTGGAGAACATCATCTGCCAGCCATGGATCATCTGTGAGCTGGTAGATTGTATGATACATCAGTCGATGGTATTGCCGGTACACCTGCTCCATAAAGTCACGGTCGCTCTCATCCTCGATTGCTAGGATGACAGATGGGATAATAAGCATTAGGAACCGTCCTTCTTCCGGTACTGGTCAATCATTACGTTAAGCTCTAAAGAGGACAGGATATGCGCAAAGGACTGCTGCAAATCTTTCGGAAGACTCAAGAATGTGTTGAACGCAGTAAATGTCATTTTATTTTCTAAAATCTTCTTTTGAAAATCAGTCTGTGTCTCCTGAATTCTGGTACGCCCCAATAGATAGTCGGTGGAAACATGGAAATAGTCTGCGAGAATGATAAGCTTATCGGCGTCCGGAAGATGGACGCCTTTCTCATAATTTGATATGGTCCCAGCTGAGACACAGAGGACGTGTCCAAGTGCTTTTTGCGTCATACCACGCTCTTGGCGCAGTTCAGCCAGAATTTCTCCCAATTGCGCCACGTAAAATCCTCCCGCAGTTTAGAATGTTATCATTATATATTTTCTGCGGAACTTTACGGCAATATTTTAGAAAAAGAATTGATATTATGTTATTTTATGGTATAATTTTAGATAAACTTAAAATAAAAGATAAGAATAGTAAAGGGGCTAAAAATACGTGTTGTTGCAGAACCAGAGAAACCAGGTCTCATACGGCGTAGAGGTATGCTATGGGAGTTGATGTCATGCGGATAGAGACAGAAAACGTAGGGCAGAATGACACAGACCAAGAATTCATCTTATGGCTATATCAGGAGTTCTACCGTCTCATGTTTTATACGGCTCAAAAATATGTTGCAAATCAGAAACAACAAGAGGACATCGTCCAGGAGAGCCTTCGGAAGCTGATTGAAAAAACGCCGCGTCTTCAGCGCTTTCAGCGGCCCGTTCTTGCCAGTTACATCGTATCTACAGTACGAAATACCTCTATTGATTACTTAAAGATGTGGCAGGAGGAGAAGGACCGGCTGGTCAATTTAGACGATCTCACGACACAAGAAGCTGAGAGCGGCCAGTCGATAGATGAGACGCTTATCTTTCAGGAAAAGATGGAACTTTTGAAGAAAGTCTGGCCTAAGTTGGACGCTGAGACGAGAATGGTCCTTGAAGGGAAATACATTCTGGGGTATGATAATGAAAAGATCAGCCAACTGTTGGGATGCCGCCCTTCCAGTGTGCGGATGAGGCTGACACGGGCCAGACGAAAGGCCTTGGAGTTGATGCGGAAGGAGGGAAAAGGATATGACAGACCATGAACGGTTGAGGGAACAATATGAGGACGCCTTGTTTGCCCTTTTGATGGAAGGGGTGGCGGAGTCGGAAGGCGAAGAGGCCCTGCGGCTGAATGAGGAGCTGAAGAAGGATCCGAACGCCGAGGTGCCGAAGGATGTGCAGAAGCGCTGTGAGAAGACGATCCGTTCTGCTTTTGCTCAAAAGCAGCTCCGAGCCACCGGGCGGACTGCCGCCCGATGGCTCACAAGAGTGGCTGTGGTCGCAGTTTTAGGAGGACTCATGTTCACGGCTGCCTTTGCTCTTTCAGAGGATGTGAGAGTTGCAACGCTGAATGCGCTGATTCAAGTGATGGATGACCGGACAGAAATTACGTTTGAAGGAATTCAGACAGAAGGCCAACAACCCCCTTCAGAAACTGTTTCTGGATTGGACTATCATTATAATATCGCTTTAGAGTGGGTTCCAGAGGGATTTGAACTAGAGGGAGGGAAAACGGGAAAGGAGTCTGCTGATCTTGTATCCTATATTAGTCAATCCGATGGCCTAATTGAAGTAAGTGTTACTCCTTACGCATCTAGTTCAACATACAACTTAAATACAGAAGGTTGTATTAAGCGGGATATTATTGTACAAGGTCAATCAGCAACGCTATACATTGCAGATGACGAAATGATACAAAAACGCTTTGGCGACATTGGAATGACAAATATTTGGAGCGATCAGATGATTTATTGGATCGACGAAGAAGCACAAGTAATAGTACAGGTTGACGCTACTAATCTTACAGAGGATGAGATGCTTCAGTTGGCAGAGGGTGTTCATTGGAGGAACGACATATAATTTTGAGTTGCATTTTGCTTGAAAATAGGTCTCCTTATACGAGTGAAAACTCAATCAAAAAAGAGGAGGCAAATTATGTGTACGCAAAAAATTCTATCTGTTATGAGGCCACTAGTATTAGTGACGTGTAGTGCGTTGTTATTTTGTGCTGTTCCTGTCCAGGCAGCAGATAACGCCGTTAATTCTGAATACGTATTGGAGGAACAACAGATTGAAACACCTCGTTACGTAGGATTGACGGAGTTTAGTACAAAATTAGAAATCAATAGTAACGGCTATGCCTCATGTGTAGCGGATATTCGCACTGATTTAGGGTATACCTGCGATGCAACGCTGGAACTACAGCAAAAGTCAGGGAGCAGTTGGGAAACTGTAAAAGAGTGGAGTTCCAGTGGAAGAGTAAACGAATTTGATGAGGGTTGGTACGTCGTAAGAGGTGATTACAGACTTAAAGCCTCTGCGCTTGTTTTTGATCCTACCGGAAGATTGGTGGAGAATCAGACTGCTTACTCTTCTGTTGTGGAGTATTAAGCAATGACAGATAAATTTACAAACGGGACAATGTTTCCTATGGACTTTAGGTGTGGAATGGTCATGGTTTAATCCTCGTACAGATTTGGAACCGCTAATGGCTCGTGTATTTGAGAAAATCAGTCGAGATTCTGAACCATCACTACAAGACAAAGAGGAATTATTAAAAGGGCTCTAAAACATTCTAAAAAGCGTCGGTGCTGGTTTGTGCCAGTACCGACGCTTTTACGTTAGGGTAATCTTTTTATTTTCAGAAAATTAGATATCAAATGGGAGAGGATAATAGGAGCACCCCACAGCTACCTAAAAATAGTGGCGGGGTGCTCCGATATCCTAACAACCAGTATTATATTATGATATGGGTCTATAGATTTAACCAGTTATCGGACATAAGCGGTACACTTTACTTAAAACCGAACGTCAGAAACACGTACAGCAACAATGCCCTCAACTTCACCATCGTCCACATCAAAATCAAGTTTGATAGTTCCGGTGGGAAGATTATTATAAGGTTCTGTCCGCGTATCGTTTGGCTGGACTTCAAAAGAATCGTAGTAGTTGCCATTTTCCGTAATGGTAACTTTCATGGGCTGATCTGTAGTATTATTCACATGAATTCTTGCATGAATATACGGAGCGGAGTGCACCCAGGTGACACCACTGCTGCGAATTGGTGTATTTTCAATTACTGGGAAATTAGTTCTGGGCTCAATTAATTCATCATTGGACGAAACAGCGATTCCTTTGGTTGCAGGTGCAGCAAATGCTGATGTAGTACCCACCATCGTTAATACCATAGTTGCTGCAAAAATACGTTTCAACAATTGAGTTTTTTTCATAATTAGCTCCTTTCATGATGGGCGAATAACTGATATATTGTATTCGAAATGTCAATTATTACTGCATTGGACTCATTCCTTTCTACCAGTTCCAACTGGTTATTTCACTTTATAAGACGGTGGTTTTCCAAAAGTGCAACTAAAATTTTGACATTTATCTTTATATATAATCGTAGAAGAGCTAATGTTGTAAAATACGACGTATTAACGGAATATAAGAGACCACTCCGGCAAAAATAAGCGAAATAACAGTTGTGAAACCTATGCGATAGCCAATAAATAGAGGAATCTGCATAGAACTTCCAATAATCATAGTGACAACATCTAGCACCAGCACATGGACCCAATACACGCCATATGCACGTTTAGACAGCCAGGACAGGACGGTCCGTCCTGCGGATGTATGCGTCGAATGTTTAGAAAACAAAGCCTTTACAAAGAGGTAAATAGAAGCAGCAATAAAATATTGAAAAATGACAGTTCCACTTTCAAACGGAAGCGGAATTTCCTCACTGGATGATGTGGATAGGTTGCCATATAAGCAAGCGACGTAGCTTGCAAGGCCCAATATGTATACACTATATCGTCCCCCTTTTTTCATATCCCAATTTCCCAGGAGATATCCAAGCAGGAAGTAACCAACTCGTGCTTGAAGCTCGCCTAAACTGAACAAATTGAAGAGACCAATCTCTATTGGCAAGTGTGATGCAACAAGAGGGAGAATAGCCGTCGGAAATAGAATGATACAGATTAGGAAGAGTAATTGTGCTTGAGAACATCCATCTACCATACGCTTTAAAAATGGGCAGAAAATATAGATGGCCAACATGGTGTAGACAAACCACATGTGGTAACTGATTCCTTGGTTCAGTAAAGCTTCAACAAAACCTTTGAAGTTAATTTCAACATGAAAAATTTGGATACGTGCCCAAAAGTATATGATATTCCATGCAAAAAGTGGGACAAGCAGTTTCGGAATATTGTGTTTATAGAATTTGCAGAGATCCTTTGTACTGGTACGGCTAAGCAATAAGTACCCGCTGATCATAAAGAACAGCGGAACCCCAGTTCGATTGAGAGGATCTAAAAGCATACATAGGTACCAAGAAGGAAGCTGGTAGAAGTCCGGATTTACTAAAACTGGTGCATTGCTATGAAGTATGATGACTAAGAAGATTGCCAGACAGCGGAGAAAATCCAAATATAAAACGCGTTCTTTCACAGAGAGGCCCCCCTAATGCAATTTAGCTATAAGACCCCGAAACCAAAGAAATGCAACAGCTTTTTTGCTGTAAAAGGAGAACCGGATTTGGCAATGCCAAATCCGGTTCTCCTTTTCAAACTAACTATATGCGTATCTTCAGAGTCTGAAAATCATACTTTTGACGCAACTTATAGTGTTTGCAAATCTTACCTCTTTGATGTCTTCTAGATAGAATCAGCTCGTACATAAGTAGTGCAAAATAAGCGTCTTCATATCGATCCAGCAAATATTGATGGCGTGTCAAATATTCCAGCTCCTTAAAATCAACTCTATTTAAGATGACACTGGAACCCTAGAAATGCAACGACTTATATTTTAATAGTAAGCTCTATGCATGATAAAAATTATAGGGACACAGGTATTCAGTACAAAAATTTGTGAGGGCGCTGTGGACTAGTGTCATACGCGGAACTAACGTCAACCGAGACATTTACTTCGGCTTCTCGCTCAAAAATATCAACAGATATTCCAACGCTTCCTCCTGTAATAGCAAAAACCTGGTGAGCGTATTGCACAATCAGATTGGTATACTTATTTTCATACCCTCTTTGCTCCAAAGAAAATGCAAATCGTCCATATTGAGCACGGTTCGAGATATTATCTGACTGATCGAACAAATAATATCCAGATCCATTTATATTAGAAAGGTCTGCATAATAGTCTACTTGTTGTGTTGAAGAAACAGCGCCCCAATTTCCACCTGAATAAACTTTGTAAGTTACAGCCGCTGAATAAGATTCGAAAGCAAGATTACCCCCCCATGCGACGATTATTTTATCGCGAAATTCCCTCAGTACAAAAGGTTTGATCCAATTAAAATATACAAATGCCTGAATAGAAGGTCCCTCCGAATCAGGTGTATCATATGCAACTAAGCTAAAGTCCATTTCGGATGAAGTAATATCACCTTGTCCATATGGTACAATTCCAGACTGTAATGTTTGACGGTACATATTTACTTCATTTTCTGGAACCCCTAAAGATATTAAATCTTCATCCGACATTTCTTGTAACTCTAAAATTTGCTGGTTTACTTGAAGAATATCATCTTCAGTCAAACCGCTTTTTAGCTTTTCGTTATTCGACATACTCATGTACTCAGCGATTTTTTCCAACGGGTTAAAAATCACTTTTGATGAGTACACATGTAATTTTTCGGGACATTCTTGATAAATTGAAAGTAACTGAAGAATATCTTCCGTAGGCATAACATCAATAATAGCATCAGACAATCCAATTTCTTCAAGCATTGACCGCTGACTAAGAGATGTAGTATTTTCAAAAGCATATCCAGAAATGATGAAAGAGAATACCATCATGCAGCAGATGATTCTTCGTCCAATAGTATGCAAAACTTTCATAACTATTCTCCTTTTGTAGTTTGTGATAAATCAATCCAGTTCAAATGACAATCCTTTATATTAGAAATTCGATAATTATATGATAAGTAATATGTAACTTGGGGAGAACAAACTATTTTATTGTAGATATTTTCATCACATTCAATTTCAAAAGTTTTGTTGCTTTGTTCTACTACTAGATAGCATATACCATGTATCTTGTGCTTTGAATTAATATTAGTGTAGCCCGTAACATTGTGAATATCATTTGCCTGAAAAGTAGCATAGCCATAACTAAACAACGCAAGAAATACAAGTAATAAAATAGAAAGTATCAACTTTTTATGCAAAGCTACCCCCCCTTTAGATCATATTGTGTTATAAATTGCCTAAGTATTAAATTAATTTTTCTTTTTAGGAGCGTCAGATAGTTATAGCGCTTAAAAATCTTACTGCATTGGCCTCACTTCCTTCAAATAGGGGATAACAGTTTCATTATATAAGACGAGAATTGTAAGAGATCGCAACTAAAATATCAATGTTTTATTGAGAATACACATAATAGAACAACCTATCAAAAGGAAGAATAATCCAAAACGGATACTTTGTTTCATACAACCAGTCACAGAGTCACCTATACAGATATGTGCGGCACTCTAGTCGTAGCTCCATAAGGGGTACCGCTCTATTGTAGGGGTGGCAAAATAACATTGGACGTGGGCTGCAAAAGAATTGCCGATACGATGGGTACAATAATGTAGCCATCCGTTTACTTGCGGTCCAAGTTTATAGTCCGTTTTTTAAATGGCCCTTCCCTAGGTGCCGCTCACCTCCAGCTTCTGAGATTTGTAATTTCATTTTCAAATTTCAGAAGAAACGGAGGTTATCTTGTGGCAAGGCGGTATTTTAGAAAAAAAGATCCGGCAGCTCAGGAGTCGAATCCAGAATGGATTGAGATGAGCGGCCAGGAATTCTATCGATTTATTACTTCCCCCGCAGGCCGGGGGTGTTTTTTTATTGATATGGAAGACGTTGTGATTGAGGCCCCCAAGGAAACCTATGAGGAATGGCGAAGAGAGCAATCACGGAAGAACTACCGTCAGAATCAGGCGGCGAAGATCGGAGTCAAGGTTTTGTCTCTGAACAGCGACGAGATTTCAGAAAGGGGAAGTGGAGTAGATGTGATTCCAGACGAAACGGTCCATGTGGAAGAAGATGCAATTCTGTCCTCAGAAATCCATGATCTTTACGCTGCATTATCCCAACTGGACCCAGCCAGCTATCAGATTATTTACTCTTACTATTTAGCGGAAGACCATAAAACGGAAAGCCAGCTAGCAGAGAAACTTGGGATTTCTCAGTCTGCGGTACATAAGCAGAAAAAGAAAATACTGAAAAATTTAAAAAAGTGGTTATTAAATCATTCGAAATTCTGCAATAGAAAGTGAGGGCTGAAAAATGTTCTGCCGCTCGACGGTACTTTGAAAACTGAATATCCGGCAACGGGATACGTTAGTTGATGGGCCCCGAGGAGGGGACAGCGAAGCCGAAAATGCGCCAGGACCCGCCTGTGGAGCAAAGCTCTATAAAAAGACGGCTAAATAAGGCGGCGAGCGTGAATCCATTTTTGGCGTTCGAGTCTGGCAACTCGAAGCGCGATGCCCCCGTCAACCTATCATGATACTCCTGCCCAGCCACAGCCCTGAGTGAAATCGGGATCAAGCAATGGGGGCAGCTCGGAGAGATCCTCGGAGGGGTGAGATTCCCGTGACGTGCGCCAGCACGGTCCGTCAGTTGCCGCCCAGGGCTCGGGAAGTAGTGTCAAATAGAGCCAGCAGTAATCAACTAGAAATGACAGCAAGAGTCGCTCTGCATCCAGCTATTTTAGAAATAAAAAGCGACTGATTCACAGGGCACCCTTGCGTCAAATTTTAAAGGGGGGCAGAGATCAAATGATCACTGCCCCCCCTTGCATGACAGAAGGCTGGGGATGCGCATGAATAAAAATATCAATTATTTAGGCATGATAAATTTGCTAAGGTCACTCCAGGCTGCCGGCTTGATGAGCCAGAGAGAAGTTCAAAAAATCGCTGCTCGGCTCAAGACTGAAACTGGAGCAGACGTCATATTTTCTCTCTGATTTTTGTATCCTTTGGATATAGATATTTCAAGAAGATCCTGGTATCGTATGTTGCTGAAAAGAGGTGAAGGTATTGTGAAGGAACAAGGAAACGTAGAAGGTTCCCTGGCCCTAAACACTCCCCGCGTTGTTGTGATCCCGGCCGATACACCGGAACAGGCCAGAAAGCTCCGAGTGGCTGCATACGCCCGAGTGAGCTCCAACTCAGAGGATCAGATGAACTCCTTCGCAGCCCAGAATGCGCACTACACGGAACTCATCACCAGCAACCCAGAGTGGGAATTTGTGGACGTCTATGCAGATAAGGGTATCACAGGTACCTCAGCCGAGAAAAGAGACGATTTCCAAAGGCTCTTGACAGACTGTCGTAGAGGACGTATCGATAAAATACTGGTTAAGTCCTCTTCTCGGTTTGCCCGAAACGCAAAGGAATGCCTGGAAGCCATTCGGGAATTGAAAGCCCTGAACATTAGCGTCTGCTTTGAAGAACAAAATATTGATACAGCGGAGCTTTCTGCCGAACTGCTGACAGCCATCTTTGCCATGATGGATCAGAAGGAGAGCGAATCCATTTCGCAGAACATGCGGTGGAGCTACCAAATTCGGATGAGGCGAGGAACGTTTGTTCCTGCTACCATGCCATACGGCTATACAAAAAAAGAGCGGCCTTATGTAGTGGTGGAGCAGGAGGCAAACGTTGTAAAGAAAATTTTCTCTGACTATCTTATGGGAATTGGCATTGCTGAGATCGCAGCAAATCTCAATAAATGTAATACCACGGATAGTTTGCCGACACATCAGAGGTGGACTCCACATGCAGTTTCACGAATTCTTAAAAATGAGAAATATGCAGGAAATTCATTATGGCAAAAAACATATCATACAAAAGGGTTTCCTACAAAACAGAAAAATAATCACGGAGAAGTGACGCAATATTACTTAAAAAGTACACATGTGCCCATCATAGCACCCGAGATATTTGAGACGGTTCAAACTCTACTGAAAAGAAGAGGGGAGGAATATTTCCCCGGTAGAGAACAGGATTCTCCATTGAATCGAAACATAGTATGCGGAATTTGTGGCACCATTTTCAGGAAAAAGAGGGTGCGAGGAAACATGTATTGGGTGTGCAGAGTACACGAGCGTAATAAAGAGAGCTGCGAAATGCGACCTCTTTGTGAAATTGACATCAAGGAAGCATTTCTTCGTATATACCACAAATTACAGTGTGGGAAATCTGTTCTAGATAAAATGACTGCCGATCTCCAGGCTGCCCAAAATGGTAAGATGCTCTGGAGTGCAGACATCGTGGAACTCAACAATCAAATCGCAGACATCACCCGGCAGGATCGCTTACTGACCCAGTTGAAACATCAGGGGTTAGTGGATCCTGACATTTTTATCTCCCGCCGCGGCGCGCTGGCGGAACAGCTCCGAGCCGTAAAGCTGGAGAAGGAACGTCTCCTGGAATCCGAGGAAAACCAGACCATCCGACAGACACAACTCCTGTTGGAAACACTGGAGTCTAGCCCGGATTTTCTGGATACCTTCGATGAGGAACTGTTCCGCGAGCTCGTTGAAAAGATCATCGTAGAGAGCAATAATCGCCTGCGGTTCCGGCTCATCAATGGCTTGGAACTGACAGAGTCCATCGAACGGTCGGTGCGGTAAATGGGATCTAATCGAAAACAGCCATTCGGCTATAAAATGCAATGGGGCAAGATCGTCCTCCAAGAACAGGAGGCGTCTGTAGTCCGCTGGATCTACCAGACCTATCTATCAGGTGCCTCCTATAACGAACTGGTAGAGACCTTGCGAAAACAAACGATTCCCTACATCACGGGAAAGCTATGGAACAAAAACATGGTTGCCCGCATCCTGGAAAACCCCAAGTATACAGGCGAGTCCGAGTATCCGCCTCTGATCTCTCAAGAGCAGTTTGAAGTGGTACAAGTGCGCCGAAAGAAACGGACAGCTCCTCAGCAGAAAACACCGGCACAGAAGGAGTTGCGCCGACTGTGCGGCGGTGCTCCGCCCCCATGGGTGGAGCGGCAAGTGCTGGATATTCTGAACGACCTGATCACCCACCCGAAACAGCTCCGCTGTCCTCCCTGTGAAAATGTCCCGCCTGCGGAAGTTGTCCGGCTCAGCCGGAAGCTGGATGAGCTGCTGAATACCCCGCCGGTGGACGAGGATCGTGCTAGAGAGATGGCCCTCCACTTGGCAGAACTCCAGCTGAACGCCATCGGGCCGGAGGAATACGAGACCACTCGGCTTCAGAGGCTGTTTCAAAAACACCGTCCTATTGATGACCTGGATCAAGGACTCCTGCATGAGAGTGTCCGGCGCATTACATACAACCGCAGGACAGTTTCCATCCTGCTGAAAAACAATCAGATTGTGGAAGGGGGAACGCCCTAATGACGGATTCTGTTCCAAAGATCATTGTGATTCCCGCTAAAACAGAGACGCCTCAGGAGCAGGAGAAAAAACGGAATCTTAGGGTCGCCGCATACTGCCGGGTGTCCACCGACAGCGAGGAACAGCTCACCAGTTATCAAAACCAGCTCTCCTACTACACAGAGAAAATCATGAAGGAACCCAACTGGACCATGGCCGGTGTATTTGCAGATGAGGGCATCACAGGTACCTCCGCCAATAAACGGAAGGAATTTCTGCGGATGATCCGCCAGTGCCGCCAAGGAAAGATCGACATGATCCTGGCCAAGTCTGTCTCCCGCTTCGCTCGAAACACCGTGGACACCCTCAATTACACCCGGGAGCTGCGGAGCCTGGGCATCCCGGTAGTCTTCGAAGAGCAGAATATCAACTCCATCCACCCGGAGAGTGAGTTCCTGATTACCCTCCACGGAGCCTTCGCCCAGGCTGAGAGCGAGAGCACCAGCAGCCGGGTGCGCTGGGGAAAGCGGCAGTCCATGAAGGAGGGCCGTGTCACCATGCAGTACCAGAAGCTGCTGGGCTATGAGCGGGGGCCGGACGGGAATCCCCAAATTGTGCCGGAGCAGGCAGAAATCGTTCGCTTCATCTACCAACGATACCTGGCGGGAGATCCCCTTCGCTCCATCAAGGAGCAGCTGGAAGCCCAGGACTGCCTTACTGCGGCTGGCAAGTCTAAGTGGGTAATTTCCAATATTAAGAGCATTCTGACCAACGAGAAATACTGTGGAGATGCCCTGCTCCAAAAAACGTTTATTAAGGACTGCATCAGCAAGCAAGTGATCCCCAATACTGGGCAACTTCCCAAGTATCTCATTCGCAATCACCACGAAGCCATCGTCAGCCGGGAAATGTTTGACGCTGTTCAATTGGAAATGGCTCGCCGGAGGGCGCAGGAGGGTGGAACAAAGAAAAGCTCTCCCTCCGGCCTTCGGAAGTATAGCGGGAAATACGCCCTTAGTAGCCTGTTGTTCTGCGGTGAATGTGGCACAGCCTATCGCCGGTGTATCTGGACCCAGCACGGGGAAAAACGGCCTGTGTGGCGCTGTGTCAGCCGGTTGAGTTATGGAAAAAAATACTGCTTGCATTCTCCAACATTGGATGAAGAACCGCTCCAGCAGGCTATCCTGGATGCCATCAATTCCTCCATGGACAGCCGTACCGTATTGGAGTGTCGGATCACGGCGGCCATGGAGCAGGAGCTGCTGCCGGTGGAGGGGGAGACCATGAGCCTGGCCGATGTGGAGCGAGCTCTGGAAGATCTGGGGCGGCAGTTTGATAGTCTTCTGAAAGAGGCCGCATCTCCTGAGCGTCAAGAGGAATATACCGAGCGCTTCCGTGCGGTATCCACCTCCATGGCCGAATTGAAAAATCGGAGAGAGCACCTCAAAGCAATCTATCAGGAAAATGAGAAGGCTTCCCAATGGCTCCGAGCGATCTCCGCCGCGTTGGAGGGAGCTTCCGCCGACATCACGGAGTGGGACGAGAGCACGGTCTATCAGCTGCTGGAAAAGGTCACGGTCCTATCTAAGGACAGAATCCGAGTGACCTTCCGGGGTGGATTGGAGATAGAGCAAAACTTGAAGGAGGCCTAGATACATGGTATTTATAACAGGCGATTGCCATGGAAACTTCCGGCGGTTTGGCCGCAGGTACTTCCCAGGGCAGGAGACTATGGATCGGGATGACTACATAATGGTGGCGGGGGACTTCGGCGGGGTGTGGGCTGACACACCGGAGGAAAACTACTGGCTGGACTGGCTGGAGCAGCGGCCTTTCACAACCCTGTTTGTGGATGGGAACCATGAAAATTTCCGCCGGCTGGAAACATTCCCTTCCCGCGCCTGGCATGGAGGCAACGTCCATCAGATCCGCCCCCACGTCCTCCACTTAATGCGGGGGCAGCTCTATGAGATCAGCGGTAAGACCTTCTTCACTATGGGCGGGGCCAAGAGCCACGATGTGGAAGACGGCATCCTGGATCCGGCAGATCCGAACTTCCAGACCAGACAGCGGGTGCTCAAGCGCACCGGAAGAAACCGGTTCCGAGTGCTGGGCCAATCCTGGTGGCCGGAAGAGCTGCCCTCTGATGAAGAATACCATACCGCATTGAGAACGCTGGAGCAGGCAAATTGGAAGGCAGACTATGTGATCACCCACTGTGCTTCTACCAGCATCACTCTGTCTATAGACCGCCGCAACGAAGCGGATCATCTCACCGAGTTCCTGGAGATAATAGACCAGCGGATGAAATATGAATACTGGTTCTTCGGACACTTCCATGACAACCGATCGGTGGACCAGAAACACATCTTGCTCTGGGAGCAGATCGTACAGATTTTGTAAGAAAGGCCATAACGGGAAAGACAGCACAGAAGCTGTCTTTCCCGTTATGACCTTTCATTTAGGAAATTACCGTAGTAGAATTTTTAGAACAGTTGTGCTATAATCGTACCCATAAAAGGAGAGTGGGGAGGCTTCACTATGGCCATTGAAAACGGCGAATGGATCATGCGGGGCATGGACTGGGACGACCCTGCCCGCATCCAGAGCTGGGAGGAACTCATCCGCTGGGTCGATGAGATCGGCTTCCTGCCCCTGTTCAAAAACGAGGTGGACAGCTTCTCCGCGGAAGAGAACACCGCAGACCTCTATTGGTGGACTGGAGACCAGGAGCAGGACCCCTGGGAGTGGCGCGCGCTCATCGCCCGCAGCGGCCGGGTGGCCTACGGCAAGTTTTTCGGCAAACGAGCCGGTTTCATCTCCAAAGCCTGGTTTCCCCACTTCGCCAACTGGCGGCGGGACGGCTATGACTTCGACAGCCGGTGGGAGGACGAGCAGGCCACCATGCGTCAGAAGCGGATCATGGACCGTTTTCTGGAGCAGGAGGAGTGGTTTTCCTCCGATTTGAAGCGGCAGGCCGGATTCGGCAAAGGCGGAGAGAAAAATTTTGAGGGCACGGTCACAGACCTCCAGATGGGAGGCTATCTGCTCATCCGGGACTTCCGCCAGCGGATCAATAAGAAGGGCGTTCTCTATGGTTGGCCTATCTCCATCTACACCACCCCGGAGGCCCTGTGGGGATACGACCACATCGCCTCCGCCTATTCTGTGGATCCGGCGGAGTCCAAAGCACTGATCTATGAGCAGGTGCAGAAGAATTTCCCGGAGGCCGCTCTGGAGACGCTGGACGCTGTGCTGGGATGGGCCCAATAACTATCATTGAGATATAGCGGGGATAATATAATGAAAATTCTGCTTATTGGAAATGGATTTGACTTAGAACACGATCTGCCCACTTCATACAGAGATTTTCTTGCATTTTGTCTGCGGGCAAGAAGAATCTTTACGCTTGAAGATGAAAATTTAGCCACCTATCGTGAGAAAAATATAGACGGCTGGGAGATAGACACCTCCATTAAGAAGGCCCTCCTTGCCGCTTTTCAAAGTAGAAATGTTCGAGGGATTCAACAAGAGGCTGGTTCTGTCACTGTAAACAGTGCAACAACACAGGATGAGCGGCTGAATGAGATATATGAACATATCCGGGACAATGCTTGGATAGATTATTTTCTGAACTGTTCCTCCCTGGGAGAAAACTGGATCGACTTTGAGTCTGAAATATCTCGAGTCATTCAATCTTTAGATGCCGGGAGAGTTCAGCTTTCTCACGGTACATCAATAGATGTTATGGAAAAAAGTGAAAAAAATTTGCTATTGGCCATCTTGAAATCGGCAAAAGGAAACTGGCAAGGTGCTTTTGACAGCGTTAGAAGAATAGATAGATTTTCTGAGAGATTGCTGAAGGATCTGGAACGCCTCATCCGTGCGCTTGAAATCTACATTGCGGGTTTCGTCCGAGAGATCGAAATCACACAGAAGAGCCCGGATATAAAAAATCTATGCCCTGACTGCATTCTGTCTTTCAACTACTCCAATACATACCAGCGGGTGTACGACCCAGAGAAAAAGCTTTCCTACAACTATATACATGGGAAAGCGGATATGGATCGGAGCGTGGAAACCAGCAACTTGGTTCTTGGTATTGACGAATATTTGGATACAGACCGTAAAAATATAGACTTAGAGTTTCTTCCCTTCAAAAAATACTATCAACGTATTTATAAATCCACAGAAAATGCCTATCTTGAGTGGTACGACCGAATTCAGGCAGATGATGCGGATTATTACAGGAAGGTAAAGCTTTCCGAAACTGGGAAGCCTGATCCGCTCTGTAGCTTTCCTGGACAGAAGCGCTACTACCTCAGCGCATCAAGCATCAAACGCCAGGAGCATACCCTGTATATTTTTGGCCACTCCATGGATATTACAGACAGGGATGTGCTGCGGCTTTTGATCTGCAATGACAATGTGCAGACAAAAATATATTATCACCGGAAAAGTGAGCAGGACAAAGCGGCGCTTGGGGGAGTAATCAGAAACCTAGTAAAAATCATCGGCCAGGATGAGCTGATACGCAGAACCGGCGGGGCACATAAGACGATAGAATTTATCCCACAGACGTTGCGGAAACCAGAATCATGATAACAGAGGCGGCATGTGGAGTTCTTTCCCTTCGAGTCCAGTATTTCATTTTGGCATGTGGTTGCTTAGGGATGGTTTAGCCATCCCTAAGCAATAAGCGTAAGACCAACCGGCAGCTTGCTCAAGAAACAAGCCGCTGTCAAATCATATATTTTCTGTAACCTGAAGTCATTTTATCCGGGACTCCCGCCAGTGCCTCAACAAGAGGGGTGCTCCCTACGGCTGGCCCGACTCCGTCTATACCATGCCGGAGACCCTGTGGGGATACGACCACATCGCTTCCGCCTACTCTGTGGATCCAGCGAAGTCCAAAGTGCTGATCTATGCGCAGGTGCGAAAGAACTTCCCGGAGGCCGCGCCGGAGATGCTGGACGCCGTGCTGGGATGGACCCAATAATGGGACTGTATTCGTGATATCCTAACATCGAGGGGAGTGAGGGAAGCATGAAGGAGCGGACCTACGTCTGCTGTGACTTGAAATCATTTTACGCCAGTGTGGAGTGTGTGGAGCGGGGATTGGACCCCATGGCCACCAACCTGGTGGTGGCAGACAAGCGCCGCACGGACAAGACCATCTGCCTGGCCGTCTCCCCCTCCCTGAAAGCTTATGGGATCGCAGGCCGTGCCCGGCTCTTTGAGGTGGTCCAGAAGGTGGCGGAGGTGAACGCCCGGCGGAAGCGGTGCGCCCCCGGCCATCAGTTCACCGGCTCCTCCTGGCACGATCCGGAGGTTCAGAAGAATCCCGCGCTGGCCCTGGACTACATCGTAGCTCCGCCCCGGATGTCACACTATATCGACTGGAGCACCAAGATCTACAACGTCTATCTGAAATATATCGCCCCAGAGGATATCTACCCCTACTCCATCGACGAGGTGTTTATGGACCTGACCAACTACCTGGACACCTATCAGATGAACGCCCGGGAGCTGACCCGGACCATCATCCTGGATATTTTGAAAACCACCGGCATCACCGCCGCGGCGGGTATGGGCACCAATCTGTACCTGGCCAAGGTGGCCATGGACATCGTGGCCAAGCATGTCCACCCGGACAAGGACGGGGTGCGCATCGCCAAGCTGAATCAAATGACCTACCGGCGGCTCCTCTGGGAGCACCGGCCCCTCACCGACTTCTGGCGGGTGGGCAAGGGCTACGCCGCCAAGCTGGAGGCCCATGGGATGTACACCATGGGGGACGTGGCCCGGTGCTCCATCGGGAAACCGGGAGAGTACCACAACGAGGAACTGCTCTATAAACTGTTTGGCATCAACGCGGAAATTTTGATCGACCACGCCTGGGGCTGGGAGCCCTGTACCATCGCGGACGCGAAGGCGTACAAACCGGAGAACAAGAGCATCGTCTCCGGCCAGGTGCTCCAGTGTCCTTACGATTTCCAGAAAGCCCGCCTGGTGGTGCGGGAGATGGCGGACGCCCTGGCCCTGGACCTGGTAGACAAGGGGCTGGTGACCAACCAGCTGGTCCTCACCGTGGGCTATGACCGAGAAAACCTGGACGACCCCAGCCGCGCCGCCCGGTACAAGGGCCCTGTCACCGCCGATCGCTATGGGCGGAAAATCCCCAAGCACGCGGTGGGGACGGAGAATTTTTCCTACACCTCCTCCGCCAATGACTTGCTGAAAGCAGTCACCGCCCTCTATGACCGGATTGTGGACGAGAATCTGCTGATCCGCCGCCTGAGCATCAGCGCCAACAAACTGTTGGACGAGGCCAGTGCCTCGAAGGAGGAGCCGGCGGAGCAACTGGATCTGTTTACCGACTACGCCGCCAAGGAGCAGCAGGAGCAGGCAGATAAAGCTGCTCACACCAGGGAGCGGAAGCTCCAGGAGGCCATGCTGGGGATTAAAAAGCGGTATGGTAAGAACGCCATCCTCAAGGGGATGAATCTGGAGGAGGGCGCCACCGCCCGGGAGCGGAATCAGACCATTGGAGGGCATCAGGCATGAGCGGGAAGTACGACGACATTCTCTACCTGCCCCATCCCACCTCCGTCCGACACCCGCGAATGCCCATCTCAGAGCGGGCCGCCATCTTCAGCCCTTTCGCCGCCCTCACCGGCCACGCAGGGGCCATCGCGGAGACCGCCCGGCTGACGGACCAGAAGATGGAGCTGGACGAGGACACCAAGGCGGAGCTGGACCGGCGGCAGGCGGTTCTGCTGGAGCACATCTCAGAGCAGCCGGAGATCACGGTCACTTGGTTCCAGCCGGATGAGCGGAAAGACGGCGGGGTCTACCTTAGAGCCACCGGGCGGCTGAAAAAGCTGGACGCGATTCAGAGAGTGCTGGCTCTGACGGACGGGACAAAAATCCCACTGGACGATGTGGCAGAAATCGAAAGTAATTGGTTCCAAAAGCAAGGATAAACGGAAAACTGGAGTGAGCCGAAAAGGGAACGCATCGCATAAGGTGCGTTCCCGTTTCAGCTTACTGGAGATAACAGGCGCACAGCGCCGGAAAGGAGAAGGCCATGAACATCCGAAAGCCTACAAATTACAGTGCCATGTATGCTGTACTGGATCGACTGATGGTTGAGGAATTACCACAGGTGGAGTTATATTTCGAGATTGGCAGAGCAGTTTGTGCCAGAACAGAAAAGGGGGCAGCCGTAGCCGCTTCCGAATATCTGCAAGCGGCATATCCTGAAACCATAGGTTTCTCTCCTCGCAATTTGCGCCGGATGCGGGAGTTCTTCCGCATCTATGAAAATGTCCCGGAACTGCGCCGGCTCGCTATGAAAATCAGCTGGACGCAGAATGTAGTCATTCTGGAGGCAGAGCTGACGATGGAAGAACGAGCTTGGTATCTGCGGGCGGCAGAGCAGTTCAGCTGGTCCAAGAAGGAACTGAATGATCAGATCAGTGCCTCCGCGCACTTGAAAACCAGTGCCTCCGCGCACTTGAAAACCGCCCTCGACGACGTCGAGGGAATGTGCTATACTGAGCGGGAAGAAATAGTTCAGGAGTACGAGAATCAGGATGACAAGGATACTTTTTGTGTGTCACGGCAATATTTGCAGGAGCCCAATGGCCGAGTTTGTGATGAAGGACTTGGTGAAAAAGGCGGGATTGGAGCAGGAATTCCACATCGAATCAGCGGCTACCAGCCGGGAGGAGATCGGCAATCCTGTGTATCCTCCCGCCCAGCAGAAGCTGGCCCAGCACGGGATCGACTGTATTGGCAAAACGGCCCGCCAGCTCCTAAACAGCGACTACGACCAGTACGATCTGCTGATCGGGATGGACCGGGAAAATCTCCACGATATGTACCACATCTGCGGCGGTGATTTCAACGGAAAAATGCACCTCTTGATGGAGTACGCAGGTCGGCCGGACCGGGAGGTAGCCGATCCCTGGTACACCGACGACTTCGAGTCCACCTGGAGGGATGTGCTAGCAGGGTGCCAAGGGTTGCTTAAGCGCCTGATAGTGGAAGGAGAAAAATGAGCATGTTGATGAATTCAGGTGAATACCTTGCCATCGTTGAGCAACTCAAGCGAGAGATCAAGAAAACGCAATATCAAGCATCTGTCCATGTGAATACAGAGATGATATTGCTGTATCATAGCATTGGCACGGTGATCAATGAGCACAAAACCTGGGGCAATAAATTTATTGAAAACCTGGCTACAGATATCCGGCGAGAGTTTCCAGGTAGCAAAGGCTATTCCGTACGCAACCTAAAGTATATGGCTAAATTTGCCCAAACCTATCCAGATCGTGAATTTGTGCAGACGGTGTCTGCACAAATTCCTTGGTCACACAATATAGCAATTCTGGACAAAGTAAAAGATCCAGAAGAAAGAATTTGGTATATTCAGAAAACCAGAGAAAATGGCTGGTCCCACAACGTACTGATCCATCAGATCGAAAGTGGGTTATACCAGCGTCAGGTGTTAGCGGATAAGGTTTCTAACTTCGAGAACCGGCTTCCGTCACCACAAAGTGAATTGGCTGTGCAGACAATGAAGGATCCCTATATCTTCGATTTTATTCCGTTCAAAGAAGATATGGTGGAAAGGGATATTGAGCAGGCGCTGGTCAGGGATGTGACCAAGCTCCTGCTGGAACTTGGAACTGGTTTTGCATTCCTAGGCAATCAGTATCACCTCAATGTAGGCGGTGACGATTTCTACATTGATCTTCTGTTTTATAATTTGAATCTGCGATGCTATGTGGTGATTGAGCTAAAAAGTGGCGAATTCAAGCCGGAATACGCAGGTCAACTTAACTTTTATCTCTCCGCAGTGGATGGAATTTTGAAGAAGGAACAGGACAACCCGTCCATTGGTCTGCTGCTTTGCAAGAGCAAGAACGACTTAGTAGCGGAGTACTCCCTCAAAGATATGAGCAAACCCATCGGTGTCAGCGCATATCAGGTCACCAGCAACCTACCGGAGGAACTGGGGAAGCAATTGCCTTCCATAGAAGATATTCAAAAACGTATCACAGCTCAAGAAAAGTGTGAGCCTTAAAAAGTTACTTCTAAATACATAAATTTGAATGTCCTTACTTGATTTGAACAAAGCGATGACATTGTTCGGACCAGGTAGGGGCATTTTATGCCCGAAATTCTTGTCCTGTGGGGCTTCGAGTTTTTCTATGTCACCCGTCAAATACAAGCAAAGTAAAATAATAACACAAAATGTGTGCTTGGCAGAATTTAAACTTTAATTGTGACAGTTGCTTCAAGCGAAATCTGGGAAAGTTTTCAAAAGAGATATGCAAAATAATATTGGTTGGAAAATTTCGGTGAATATGATATGATAATAAAAGATAATCTTGAATTATCGGTTGTTTAAGTTTAATCATCTTCTATTTAGTGAATCCGTAGTTTTATAAGGAAGTTGCCGAAGCGTCTTTTTTCAATATACGCTTCAAGTATAAAACCGGTATGCTACCTCTATTTAAATAAACGGAAGGTGTTACTATGGAGAAGTTGCTGCCCCCTTATCGAATTGATATCGATACTATTGGTTCTGTTCTTTTTATCGTGTTTGATGAAACTGTAACAGCAGACCTTTTCTTTGCAAATTGTTTCGATATCCAGCAAATTCTTGAGGAAGGCACCTATCGCGGCGTTCTCTTTAATAGTCTATATATAGATTTTTCTAAGACAACCTGGTTTGATACTCTTGCAATGTGCTATGTGCTGATGTTCGCAGATTGCGCTCAGCAACGGCATACGCTTACCATTCGTTTCTATTTTTCAGAAGTGCAGGGGCATTCCCACTTGGTTTTTCGTGCATTTTTATCAGACAATGGTTTCTTGTCTCAAATGGAGAGAATAGGTGAAATATACAATTTTGACGTTATACCAGAAATCCAATATTCCCAGGTTCACAAGTGTATTTGGCCTTTACAGATTTTTCACCAGGCCGATGAGATCGAAGATAGTATCGATTTAATCAAAAAGCAACTGAACAACGAACTATCTAATACATTAAACGCTTATGAATTGGAAAATTTGGTTAGCAAGGTTACCTATTTCCTTCAAGAAACCTTGGACAATGCCTATAAGCATGGATATGAGCAAATCTGTACCGTGAACAACAATTCTCACAGCGGTAATTCTCCATGCTCACTGTTGATTAAGCGAGTGAAGAGCAGCGATACGTTAGATCTGAAAGCATATGGCACGAAGTATACAGAGCACACACCCTATATCAACATCAGCCTTTTTGAGGAAAAACAAGAATATATCGAAATATATGTGGCGGATATCGGTATCGGCCTCCGCCGTTCTTTTCTAAGTGATCCGGACGGTAAAGACGCGAACATCACAGATGAAAATATCCTTGAGTATATACTCAGCGATGGGCAGCGCTCCCAAAAAATTATTACGCCCGCAAACAGTACCCGCTACGGTGGTTTATATGACATTATGTCGCTGTTTCAAGGTGATGGGGACAAACTAGGTTTTAAATGTGACAGCCGCTGGTTTTTTGACAAAATTCCCCAACGCATCAATAATCTAATCCCGCAGGGTCAATACCATGGACTTTCCCATGGCTTTGCTATTATCGGTAATATTAGCTGGAATAAGCGTCATTCAGACGATTATCCTTTTAAGAATCAAATATTGGAGACAATGACGCAGTATAAGGATAATTTATACCTAAACAAGAACCCCTGGATGCGATTAGGTTACCGTGGAGGTATCCAAATATTAGACGGCCGTTTCTCTGGTGAGGTTTCTAAAAATGAGGGGGCCAATATATGCGTTCTCTTTCCCGCGAAGTATCTGGAGGAGAAAAAGATTGTCTCCTCTATCATATGCGATAAACTCATCATTTCCGGTATACACGAAAGCGAGTTTAAGCGTTACAGGAGCATTTTGGAGACACTCAATATCAACCGAATCCGTCCTACTTTTCAGCAGGCAATCGTGATCACAAACACGTTGTTTCCCTACGTCTTTTTGAAACGGGATGACCGGATTGTATTTTCACCGGAGGCTACGTGCCAGTATATCCAATCCGCTGTGTCCAATACTATTTCCAATTCATATATAAGTTTCCGCCTTTGGAAGAAAGTTTATGATTCAGAGCAGCTTTGGAGTCATTTGGCGGACAATAACCGCTTGGGATATATCAATACCTCTATCCAATGGGGGTCTCAAACACTGCGGGGTTACTTGGATTTTTCACAGCTCTGCCTGATCTCGGAATGCCGCAATCTGTGCATTGAACAACTGATTGGATTTCAACTCTGCTGCAGTAATGTTTACTTTTGCAGTTTGGATCGCTTTACGGAGGAAATCTGTGAACAAGCCAATCACCTGATGGACAATTCCAAGGATGGGGAAATTATCTGGATCGGCAGTATTTTCGTTTCCGGAACTTCGGAGCGGAAGCTCAGTAGCACTCAGACGGGGAAAAACGTTTTCTACTTTTTTAAGCACGCAGACTGCCGGGAGGACTCCCGAAAAACCTGTACCCTTTTTGAGTGGGCCACGCAGGCATTTCGCGTTAACAGTTGGTTCCCTCCAAAGAACTACCAGGGCAAGAAGTATTCCCGCGTGGGGAATTCCTCATTCATTGCGGAGGGCGGAAGCGACTATTGGGCGTCAAGGCATTACGCGTGCTGGGAACAAAGTTACTATTTGCAGCAGAAGGATACTTATAAGCTCCTGCAAAGACAATTCGGTGCCCGTCCAGCTCTTTTGAAAATGGGACACTTTGATGCCACGGATCATCACGATTTGTTTGAGATTAAGACGGATGCTCTTGTAGACTCAGATATTATGTCGAGCCAGATTCTGCGCGGGAGAAGTGTCAGCAGTTTTGATTTTCTACTTCTGGAATTCTCGCGGGCACTGGGCGTTTCCACAGAGGAGGGACCTAACGGCGCGAACACTAAACAATGGCAGGTAGTCCAAAAAAAGATCGGCGGCAGGCGAAAATACTCTACTCATGGGCAAGGTATTCTCGTCTATCTGGACGACTACCAGACATCTAAAATCATCGAAACCATGAAGCAGAAGCTCCCCAGTGAGTTGCAGCAAAGAATCGTCCCCATTATCCCCATTGAAAAAAACTACACCTCGTCAACCCTGCTGATTTCCCCTCTACTGCTAGATGCCTTGGAGCAAAAAATTCAAAGTATATTGGACTACAATGAGATGCATTTCAACCAGAGGACCATCGATGTCACCATCTTTATTGCCACAGCCTTTACTACCCGACTTCAGGAGGAAATCAAACATATCCTGTTTCGGATGGGTGTTTCCCATGTACGCACGCTGTCGGTTTTTGACCGTCAGCGCCTGCCTTACGGAAGCTGCCCAGCGGACAACAATATTTCCTATGCGCGGCTGGATTTGCCCGCTATTGGTTTTTTTAACACCTGCCCTATTTGTAGAGTATTGAATACACTTCGTATTCTCCAGGAGCAACTTCAGGACGAAATGTTGATCGACCGAGCTCGGCAAATCATTGACAGATGGGTGACGGTCAAGAGCTCCGACAACCATTACAAAAGTGGAATTTCCATCAGCCGCATGGAGCTTCCAAAAGATATTCAGCAGGCGTTGCATATGTATGAAAACGTTTACGGGCAGGGGGAGGTTTGTCTCAACACAAATCTTGGGATTGCTCTGTTCGCAATTGAGAATACAGTGATCTCCCTCAGTTTGGATTTTCTTAACCGTTGCCTGGAGTCAGCGGAGTTGGACGTATCGGTAAAGCTTTTGCTGATTTCTTCGCACCTTCTAACTTTCAGTGAGTTCCAACTCTCGGAAAAATACTTCTGCCGTCTGCTGGATCAGCTCTGCGATTTACTGGAAGAGCAGACGCTCGTCACCGAATTTACTGGGCTGGCAGTAGTTGCGGTCTGCGCACAGCCGCCGATTTTCCAGCAGTACAGCCAGCAGCATATGGCTAAACGCTTTCGAAGCGGGCACGCTAGCGCGAATAATGACAGTCTGTTACTAAAGCTGGCCCTTTATCAGACATTGCAGCAGAATAAAGAAACGGACGTGGAATACCTACGCGAGTTGCACTGCTACTTGAAAAATGGGAAAACCGCCTTGGCCCTTATCTACGATTTGTTCCTGTATACAGAAACGGAATACAAGCAGTCCCACCGGCAAGCATTTGCGCAAATTCGGCATTCAAATGTAAGGAAAAGGGACGAGACTTACCAAAGCGCACTGAACTACGTGCACAAGCTGGAGTCTATTTACAGTTCCGATTTGGTTCGGGACTTCTTCCATGATCCCAGCCAATATACAGCGAAACGGGAGTCCATTCTTCAACAGCTCCGGTGTTTGGAGGAGTCCCTGACTCCCATTGAGAGCGTTGACCACCAAAAGCTCCAGTACGCTCTGGTAGAACTTCTTGACACTGTCCAAGAACTCAACAAGGGACTCTACCTGCGGGCAGAAAAGGCTGTAGGCAACAAGGACATTGCTGCATGGCTGACTTATTGTGAAATCTGCGCGAAGAAGCGCGTTCAGGTGGACGGTTGCGGCACGATTCTGCAAATCATCAACGGATATACCGGGAACAACCAATCGGATGTTTATCCCTGGTTTTTTGCTTACTCGGATGTAACAGAGGAGGTTATCAATCTCATTGTAGACATGATTCAGATGTGCTCTAGCAGGTTGCGGAACTTCCTCCAGAATTCTGAAGATCAGGAAAAGGCCTATGACGGAATTATAATGGTAAGATTTCGGGATGAATATGTGGAGTTGTCCTTCTATAACGCCACTTCAAACAAAAAATCTATTGAAGAAATTCGGAGGATTAAGCGATCTAAGGAAAACCGTCCCTCCGTGATTCCCTTTCGCCAATTTGAACGAATCATCTCACACTCTTCTGACCGCTGCGGTGTCTGCTGTTTCGAGTGGGATTATATTGACGAGCAGTGCCGAAACTGTTTGGCCGACGGCAAAAGCTTAGGCAATTCAGAACACTTGTACCGTGCGACTTTGAGAATTCCTTACATTGATATGGGATCTTCATTCAACTATGCATAGGAAAGCGAGAAAATGCGTATGAAAAATTATAACATCATGGTCATTGACGATGAGTATACAGACCGGGCCGAGCAATACCAGGCGTTTTTAGAGAAAGAATACGATGGAATTGAAATCAAATTCAACATCCTTCCCATTGAATTCGGGCGCGAGCTTCGTTCCAAACTGCCAGAATGCTGTCAAAATATTGATGCTTTTTTTATCGACGCACGCCTGAACGACGACCAGAAAGGGTGGGGCGGCGCATTTGGTTCTTCTTTTGACACGATTCTTTTCCAGTTAGAGCAACTTTATAAAGACTCCTGCGTTCCACCAATTTTCATGTTGAGCAAGCATTGGCAGGATGACGGTGGCTTACTGGCAAATGTAAATAAGGCGTTCTCTGTTTTCCATAATCCGCTACACGCCTCCCGCTATTATAATCAATCAGAGCTGGAGGCGGTAGTCCAAGATGCCCAAACAATGGACAGCGACGGAAAACCGAATCTCAGGCCCCTGTCTGAAGAGCGGGAGTACATCGAAAAGGAAATCCTTAAAACCCGCAGTATAAAGTACAACTCATCCAAGCCAGTGGATGCCATCCTTCAAATTGCTGTCCCCGATGAGAAAAAAAGGGTGTACCAATTTTTGGGGTTATCAGAGGAGGATGACAAATATTTGAAGGCCTATGGTCTCTCTTATCAGGAGACTACTTATCAAAAAATGCACATTGTGGTCGTGTCTCAAGTCTTCATGGGAATGGCTGAGGCAGCAAGAACTACCACTGCGGCCATCTTGGCTTTCCGCCCAAAACTCGTCATGATGGCAGGAATCTGTGCTGGAAGAGAAGGAGAAACAAAACTTGGAGATTTAATTATTGCAAACGATGTCTTTGATTATTCAACAGGTAAACTATTCGAAGATGCCCTGGAGCACCGCCCTCCTCATCGACCTATCGACTACAGGCTTGCCACCTTTGTGAACAATGCTCTAGTGAACCATTCAGAGACGATTTTTGCAAAAATCAATGAGAAATTTCACGGGGATCCGCCGTCTGGATGTAAAATTCGCTTTACTTCCATGGGATCCGGTCCATGGGTTGTAGACACTCCGCAAATTTTTGAAGATATCCGCTCTCATATTGTTGGAAATTGCATTGCTTTAGATATGGAAGCCTATGCGGTTGCTATGGCAGCCGCTCAAATGAACGTGCCGTGGATTATTGCAAAAAGCGTTCAGGATTATGCAAACGGAGAAAAATCAAAGACAGAAACGAAATTTAGGGCTTATGCCGCTTTTTCCAGTGCATACCTTTTGTGCGAGCATATTCCCAAGATGATGTTGTATATCGGGTAGCCGTTTAAATGACCCTACCTGATCTGAACAAAGAGATGTCATTTCTCAGATCAGATAGGGTTATCTTTTGCCAGAAACCATTGTGCCACAATAGTTTCTGGCTCTCTTATTATAGGGGGGCCTATATCACTGAACGAGGGCCGAATTTCGAAACAGTCCAAAAAATCTGGTAGTGTCAAGGATTGGACCTTATCTGGGCGGGGCCAAGAGCCACGATGTGGAGGACGAGATCCTGAATCCGGCGGATCCGAACTTCCATGCCAAGCAGAGCACCCTGAAGCGCAGCGGCAGGAATAGGTTCCGGGTACTGGGCCGATCCTGGTGGCCGGAGGGGCTGCCCTCTGATGAGAAACATCTTACTGCCCTGGAGACACCGGATCAGGCAAGCTGGAGAGCATACCACGTAATTACCCACTGTGCCTCCACAAGCATCGTACTGGCCATGAACCGCCACAACGAAGCGGGTCCTCTCACTGATTTCCTGGAGATGATAGATCGTCGACTGGAATATGAATACTGGTTCTTCGACCACTTCCATGACAACCGCTCAGTGGATCAGAAACACATTCTGCTTTGGAAGCAGATCGTACAGATTTTGTGAAAAAGGTCAGAGAGGAAAAGACGGCACAGAAACTATCTTTTCCTCTCTGACCTTTCATTTTGGAAATTACTGCAGTGGAATT
>ERZ1106929.995-NODE-995-length-27364-cov-9.309165_pt1 | contig 27364 bp, 24 predicted proteins | sample MGYA00403662_ERZ1106929 | MGnify/ENA primary metagenome ERZ1106929 (study PRJEB35170, sample SAMEA104062442) | human gut metagenome | biome: human gut; feature: human-associated habitat; material: faeces | place: Denmark | collected 2013-02-20 ... | reverse complement strand
AGGTGTTCCTGGGCAGCCGGTCCAACGCCGCCTTTTGCAGCCCACGGTGCAAGAACCAGTACAATGTCTACAAGAGCCGGGGAAAGAACAACAACATATAAATCATCTGCAACGGCTATTTGGATATGTATGATTAGGAGAAAATTATGGAATTTCGTTTGATTGATCTGAAAAGATGGAAAAGAAAAGCGTACTTTACGCATTATTTTGAATCTGTGCCTTGCACATATAGCATGACCGTAAAGCTGGATATTACTACGATTAAAACCGGTAAAGCAAAATTGTATCCCACCCTTTTGTATGCCGTTTCAACAGTAGTTAACCGGCACGAAGAATTCCGTATGGCTGTGGACGATGAAGGGCAAATCGGGATATTTAGTGAAATGATGCCGTGCTATACAATTTTCCATAAGGACACGGAGATGTTTTCAAATATCTGGACCAAGTATATCGGTGATTATACGGAGTTCTGCAAGCAGTATGAAAAGGATATGCAGCAATACGGTGAAAACAAGGGCATGATGGCAAAGCCAAATCCGCCTGTGAATACTTTCCCGGTCTCCATGATTCCATGGACGACCTTTGAAGGATTTAATCTGAATTTACAAAAGGGATATGGCTATCTGCTTCCCATTTTTACGTTTGGACGATACTATGAAGAAAACGGAAAATATTGGATTCCGTTATCTATTCAGGTACACCATGCGGTATGCGATGGATTTCATACCTGCCGTTTTATCAATGAATTACAGGAAGTAATCAAAAGTTTACCAAACCATGGAGGTGACGAAGAATGAGCGAGGAACAGGGACTGACCCCGTATGAAACCAGAGAAATCCTCTTTTACAAGACCGAAAACGGAGAAGTGCGGGTGGAAATCCTGCTCTTTCAGGAAAATCTCTGGCTGACACAGGCAAAAATGGCAGAGCTGTTCGAGGTACAGAAAGCGGCCATTTCCAAGCATCTGAAAAACATTTTTGAATCCGGCGAACTGAGCGAGGATTCAGTTGTTTCCAAAATGGAAACAACTGCGGCGGACGGGAAACGGTATCAGACCAACTATTACAATCTGGACGCCATTATCGCTGTGGGGTATCGTGTGAACTCCAAAAAGGCGACCATGTTCCGCATTTGGGCGAACAGGGTGTTGAAAGAGTTCATCATCAAGGGCTATGTGATGGATGACGCACGGCTGCGGGAGCCGGAGAACTTTTTCGGCAAAGATTATTTCGAGGAACAGCTGGAGCGTATCCGGGACATCCGGGCCAGCGAGAGAAGATTTTACCAGAAAATCACGGACATCTATTCCCAGTGCAGCGCCGACTACGATGTGGAAAGCCCCATCACAAAGGAGTTTTTCGCAACGGTGCAGAATAAGCTCCACTATGCGGTCACCCACCATACAGCTGCCGAGATCGTATATGGCCGTGCCGACAGCACCAAGCCCAATATGGGCCTGACCACATGGAAAAACGCCCCCAAAGGCCGCATCCGCAAATCCGATGTCACCGTTGCCAAAAACTATCTGAACGAAACAGAAATGCGGAACCTGAACGAAATTGTCACCATGTACCTTGACTATGCGGAACGGCAGGCCCGCCGGGGAAATGTCATGTATATGGCCGATTGGGTCAAGCGGCTTGACGCATTTTTACAGTTCAACGAGGAAGATATTCTGCATGATAAAGGCAAGGTGACCGCTGCCATTGCCAAAGCCTTTGCCGAGAAAGAGTTTGAAAAGTTCCGGGTATTGCAGGATCGGACCTATCAGAGCGACTTTGACCGACTGGTTGCAGAGACTTCGGCTGATCAGACAGAATAACCGTATACACAGAAAGCCCACGCCTCCGGTTCTCTTTCCGGCTGCGTGGGCTTTTTGGGCCATCGCTTATTTCTTGTTTTGCAGCTGTTCATGGGCTTCCTGCTGGACAATCAACCCCGCCGAAAATCCATACTTGAAATGGCTTTCACTTTCCTCGCACTGGGCGATAGCGTTCTGCGCCCGGAGTTCCTCCACCAGCGCATAGTCCTCTTTGCTGAGCCGCTGGGATAACTGCTCCATCAACGCTGCACAGGTTTGGATCGCCTTGTGGTATTCCGGGGACGTGGGTACGACTGTTTCACAGGGATAAAACTCTCCATTATACATGGCTTCTAAAATCATGGTGTTCCCTCCCTCAACAGTAGACCAGCTCAGCCAGGACAATTTCCTCGGCTCTGTTGTGGATGGAGTTCATGGAGCGCACCCATGCCATCTGGTCGGCAGCTTTCAGGGCTTCTGTGACGCCCTCTTGCTGCATCATGGATTTTTCAATGATTTCCAGCCGCTCCCGGCAGGCGATGTCGATTTCCTCCAAGTGGGGAAGCAGCTTTTCAGTGACAATGAGATCGGTATACAGAATGGGCCGATGTTCTTTTAAGTAGGCACGGCGCATCCGGCCATATTTCCCGATATGGTACTCTTTGGTGTCTGCTAACACAAGGTTGGGAATGAGATAGTCGCCGCATTGGGTGTAAGTCAGTTCCATACAAGGCTCCTTTCGTGAGAATGTGGTTGACAGTTACGGTAGGTTTGAGGGCATCCCTCCTTTATCATAACTGTCTTTTCATTCGCCACAAATGAGCCGCCAGTCATGATGTAATGTTTTTTGGTGTAATCCACCCTCTATACATTACATCATGATGCTGGATACTGTTTGATTCACCATCCAGACCATCATCCTGGCTCAACCGGCAGTAGAAAGCCGCCCAGGGTTCCGTATCGAATGAACGGCGGGAAGAAATGCTTAATGCGTTTGCCATACCCGGCATTTGAAATTGCGTAGCTGTCTGTCTCATAAAATCCTCCATTCCGACAGCCCCGCAAAATTGTAGGATTTTACGAGTCCTATTATACACCAGACAGGCCGCCGCGAAAAGTAGTTTAGCACATTAAAGCGATAAAATTTTTATAAACACTTTTTCTCGCCACGCAATTCGTTTTTTAAGACCTTTTCCATCTTTGCCACCGCAGTTTCGGTGCAGCCTTCTTTGAAGCTGGAATGGACAACATAGGTCACGCCATTGATTTTTGTTTCTGTAATCATGGCGGGGGTCTTTTGCACCGCCATAGTTGCATCACACCTCTCTATATCAAAGAAGTACTGCGCCGGTTATCCCGGCACAGCACCGCTTATCCTTTATTTTTTGTATCGTATTATCTGGGCGGCAGGACCGTCCATAGGCACACCCCCGATACAGGGAATATTCAAGCCGGTTCAGGGTTCGTCAGCCTACTGGCTGCTGAAGCCGCCGCATACCGCCGATAGGTGAGATAGGTACACCATATTCGCAGTAAGTTTCGGTGAGTGGCGCGGTTCCTCATACTGCGCGTCCTGGCACTTTCCGGCCCACCACAGGTCGGTCATCAGCCACCAAATAACCGCTCGGCCCCTTTGATGTTATCGTGTTGACGGATGCTCTGACCATCCGCAGGGGGTTATCGCGTTTGTGCTATGCGATGCTCGGCGCAGCACTCAAAATCTTGAATACTGATATAAACGGATTGCCCGTTGTTTTTCAAGGTACACAGTAAAAGGGGGTCTAAAATCCCTTTCACTATATAGGAGGGAAAACAGGCAATCGTTGATAGTTATGCGGCAATTTCTTTTCGGATTTTTTTCAATGCTGATTGCGCGGATCGCATGACCGCCGATTTATGGCAGCCCTGCATTTTTGCAATCTCCGAATAGGAATAGCCGTAGAAAAAATGAAGGATGAACCGCCACCGCTGCAACGGAGGGAGTTTCTCCAATTCATGACCAATTTCCCGCAAGGTTTCTAGCCGTTCAAAAGTTTCTTCCAACGGCTCTGTGGCCAGATCAAACAGCAGGCAATGCTCGAAAGACTTCCCCTCAATATGCTTTCGGCGTTCATACCGCTGCCGTTCTTCCTGTTTCCGGCTTTCTTCATAAACACGGTAGACTTCGACGGACACCTCTACATCGACGGGGTGGAGATCGGCATTTAAAATTTTGACAAGATACATGAAAGAACCTCCCTTATGCGACGCGAACCAGAGCGATGATTTTATCATCGTCCTGTGGGTCAGTAAGAAACGGGCAGGGCTGGACAGCCGCAGCGCTAGACGGCGGCACAGGATTCGGCGCAGGCCCTGTCAGGACGAGAAGCGACTCTCCTGGGGCCAGACGGATTACTTTGATGGTTTTTACCATATTGGAACACCTCCGATTATTTTTTGAGGGCTTGTCCCTCTATACATCGGAGATTTCAGCGCCCCTCAATTAAGGGGCGTACAAATTTCTTGAACGGAATAGGCAAAGGCAAGGACAGCATCACAAGAATGCTGCCCTTGCTTTCACTTATTCAGCTAAGAAGCTGCGGAGCCGGTGAAAGGCCCTTTGAAGCAGAAGTGTAACCGCTGCCGGTGAACAGCCAAAGATGACTGCAATCTCTTTGTACTGATACCCTTCCCAAAAGGCCAGCTCGATAGCGAGCCGCTGCCGGTCTGTCAGGCGGTGTAAGCCATAAGCCAGCTTTTCGTTTCGGACAGTATCAATAAAATCCTCCACCATAAGTTGCTCCGTAAAATCATCCTGGATATGGATAGACCGCTCCTTGTATGTAAGTTCCTCGCTCATACTCTCCAGAGAGTAGCAGTGATACCGGAATCGGCGGTCAGAGTTTGCAATGATACGATCCTCGTCTTTAAGGATCGCAGCCCAATCATTTTCGGCCATAAGCCTGTTCTCCTTTCTGACGTTTGTCTGTGTGGGCGGGCAGACAAACGGAGGAGAGCGGCATCCCACGGAAAAACGCAAGATACGACAAAAAACGCCCGACTGGTCATAATTCAGCCGGACGTTATCAGGTGTATTTTTACAACTTCTTACATAGTATAGTTCATATTTTTGCCCATAGGTCCCCGTTGTCGGGGAACGGCTTTTTTTGATAGTGCAAATCCTATCATATTTTGTCGATACGCTTTCCAGAACATAGCGGCTTCCTCCTATGCCGCCGTTCTCACCAGCGTCAGGGCGTCATTCCTTTGGAGGACAAAAGAACAGCGGCCTTGATTTCCTCAAAACCGCCGCAGAATAGATAGAAATTGATTTTAAGCGCACGAAAACATCTGCCCCTGCAACGGTTTTTTCTTTCCCCGTCAGGCGGGGCAGGATGTTATAATATGTTATTGATTTTCTATGGCGTTGCCTTGTTTAGCAGGTGTTCCCAGCCCGCTTCATAAAAAGAAAAATAACTGTCTAATGTACGTTGATATTGCTGCCAGTCGCTAATATGTTTCCTTGGAGAGATGGAAAATACCGAGCTTATAAAACAGCAGGATATAATATGTATAAAGTCAGTATCCATTTGAAACTGCCTATGTTCCGAAAGGGCTGCTCTATTGAACACCGTTTCTAACTCGATAAGAGTATGCGGGAAATCTTCATAAGACGTTCCTGCAGAACAGTTAAGTAATAGGTGAAGGACTTCCTGATTTCGGTAAAGAAATTCTTCCAACCATGTTTTATCCTCGTAGGGAATCTGATATACATAGCCATAGCTATTCCTAGCAATCCTTGTACTTTTAGCCGTCATTTTCTTCCAAAATAACAGTAACTCTTGTGCGGTATCTTTTACTAAAGCGTGAAACACCCCCTCCTTATTTTCAAAATACATATAGATAGCTCCAGTTGTGACTCCTGCTTTTGCTGCTATATTTCGGATAGAAACAGCGTTATATCCATGTGTCAAAAATTCGTTTTTGCCGGCATTGAGCAAGGCTGTTCGTAGTTTTTCATTTTTCGTTTTCATGATTAAGTCAGTTTCCAGCCGATTGCTTTTTGCCGGATTGAGATAAAGTCAGCATAAACTCCCGGTTGTGCAATCAATTCCTTGTGCGTTCCGGTCTGAACAATTTTTCCTTTATCCAGCACAATAATCTGATCTGCACCACGTATTGTTTTAAGCCGGTGTGCAATCATAATTACTGTTTTTTCTTTTGTTAATGCCTCAATCGCCATTTGAAGCTGCCGCTCATTCTCTGGGTCAATGCTGGAAGTCGCTTCATCGAGGATAATCACAGGAGCATTTTTTAAAATGGCTCTGGCAATCGAAATTCTTTGGCGTTCTCCACCAGATAAAGTAGAACCGCCCTCACCAATGATTGTTTCATATCCATTCGGTAAAGCCATAATAAAATCATGGCAACAAGCCGCTTTTGCAGCAGCTTCCACTTCCTCCATTGTGGCGTCTGTTTTTCCGAAGCGGATATTATTTATTACAGAATCCTGAAACAAATAAACATTCTGAAAGACCATGCTGATATTTGCCAGTAAGCTATCCAAAGTATAATCCCGGATGTCAATTCCGCCCAACTTAATGCTTCCGTTGTTCACATCCCAAAATCGGGAAATCAAATGGCAAAGGGTTGACTTTCCGCTGCCGGATGGCCCTACAATCGCTGTAAAACTTTTGGCTGGAATACGGAACGATATATGTTGTAAGGTTTCGCTCTTGTCATAGGAAAAAGAAACATCAGAGAGCGTAATATCTGTATTTTTTACCGAGATTTCTTTTCCGTTAAAGTCCATACGCGGGGTATTGTCAAGAGCTTCTACTTGCTCCATAGCGACATCCATTAGGCCCAATGCCGCCACCATATTTCCAGCCGAGAGCAAAGAAGCATATACCATAAACGCAGCAACAATCATTAACAAGCAGTCTGCTAAAGCCATTGTGCCAGAAAAGTAAAAGCTGATTGCCAATGCGATAATCGCTATATCAAACACATAAAGAATCATTTCTTGGAACATGGTAAAAGGAATAATCGCATATTCCAGATTTAGGTTTTCTTTTGTACTGTTTTCAACGGAACGCATAATATTAGAATTACGGCCCTTTAGCCCAAAGGATTTGATAACACTGATTCCGCCTAAAAACTCCATCGTATTTTTTACAAGTTCTGTCTGTGCCTTTTGTTTTTGAGGGGCGTTTTTCCCTACCCGTTTATTATAGAGGGAAGTAGCAAATAGAAAGCATACAATTCCAATAAGCATAACCAGACCAATCCGCACGTCAAAAAACAGGAGTGCGGCAGATACGATAACAGCCTGAATAAAACCACCGAACATCAAAATTAAAGAACGGGGAGCCGTATTTTCAATATCGCCCATAACAGAAGTGAGTACAGCGGTAATGTTCCCCATGCTTGTTTTATTAAAATAGCCCATAGGTACATATTTCATCAAATCCGCAATATGTGTTCTTTTTTCAGCGCACATATAGTAACCTGCTTCCGTCATGCCTTGATTACTGAAAAAGCCAGTGGCAGCTTTTCCTAAAATGCTAATCAGCATAATGCCAGAAATAGCGAAAACAGGCCGACTAACGATCTGGTTTCCTAAAATTGTTTGAAGCGCAATCATAATAGCTCCGAATTGCAGTGATTCAAAAACAGCATTTAATATACTTGCGATAAGAGCCTTTGCCAGCACGCCTTTTTTGGAACCAGAGAAAGCCCATATTTTTCTTAATGTCCGAATCATAATACCGCCTCCTTTTCATCCGCGGCTTCCTGATTAGCCGCCCACATTTTGCGGTACAAGTCACAATTTTTCAAAAGATAAGAATGTTGGCCCTGGGCCGCAATCTTACCATTTTCAACAACTACAATATTGTCTGCGTCCGTAATTGTAGACAACCGATGTGCGATAACAAGCAAAGTTTTTCCTGTAATCAGCTTTGCAATCGCTTCCTGCATAATCGCTTCATTCTCAACATCAGCGTAGGCGGTCGCCTCGTCGAGAATAATAATCGGCGCGTTTTTCATCATAGCACGGGCAATCGCAATTCTTTGGCGCTCTCCGCCAGAAAGCTGGCCGCCGCTTTCTCCAACCTTTGTATCATAACCAGAGGGCAGTGCACGGATAAATTCATCACATCCTGCCGCTTTCGCCATTTGTTCGACTTGCTGATCTGTGGCTTTGGGATTTCCCATTCGGATATTTTCGCGGATGGTATCATCAAAGAGGAAATTGTCTTGTGAAACGTAAGCAACAAGATTTGTCAACTGCTCCGCAGGAATGTTTCGTATATCAATATCCCCTAATTTAATGGAACCGTCCGTAACATCCCAATACCCCGCAATCAATTTTGCAATCGTCGATTTTCCGCTGCCCGACGCTCCGACTAAGGCGGTCACGGTTCCTGGCATAATGTTCAGGTCAATTCCATGCAAGACTTCTGTATTTGCGTTATAGTGGAACCGAACATTTTCCATAGAAATTGTTGTGTCTGTTATCCTGATTTCCTGCGCTGGACGTATCAGTTCCGGCGCGTCCAATATCGTGCGGACTTCCCCGGCAATCGTACCTAACATGGCAAAATTATCTGTATAGTCAACAACTGCCAATAATGGTTTGATAATTCCCAGCGATAGAATCATAATCATAACAAGAGCAGACGCAGAAAGAGAACCCTGTAAGTAAAAAAGCACGCCAAAGGGAAGAACCGTCACAAGAACCGTAGGCATAACAGCACGGCTGCTTGCCATGTATTTTTGTGTGTCGTGCATCCAATTTACATAAAATGCAGCGTTTTCATTTACAGCGTCAGTAAATTTTTGATAAGATGTAGCCGACTGATTAAAGGCTTTTATGACTTCAATCCCATTGACATATTCAACCAATGTTGTATTTAGCTTCTTTGTAATTCGTATCTGTTCTTTATACTTTTCCGCAAATCCTTTCATACATCCCATCTGTAAAGCAAACCCTATGGGAAGAACAATTAAGGAAATCAGGGCCATGCGCCAGTCTAATAAAAACAGATAGATTAAAATAGCGACAGGAACCAAAATATTTGCTGTCATTTCCGGGAACATATGCGCTAAGATTGGCTCCATACTGTCAACACGATCAACAAAAGAGGTTTTCAAACTTCCCAAAGTATTTTTTTGAAAGTATCCCATAGGAACACGCTGCCATTTTTCTATCATAGCTATTCTTAGGGCTTCCAATGTGGAGAACGTAGCCCTGTGAGATAGAGAAGTTGACAGGTTTGAAAAGCATACCTTTAGGAAATATCCAGCAAGTGCCAATAACACCCACGGAAAAATCTTCTGCATAGATGTTTTGCCTTGAATCAGTTCCGTTATAATCTGGCTGGCACAAACGTATGGAACAATACTGCAAGCTACACCTATAATGCTGGTAATTACAGAAAACAAATAGCCTTGACGATTGGGACGTATAAATTCATCCAAAGCCTGCATAAAAGATTGTTTTTTCTGTTCCATTTCAGCACACCTCCTTTTTCAATCGTGACATTCTGCGAAACTCGACAACTGCGATTCCAGCACAGATAACAAAAATAATTACGTCTACTACTGCGGGGGCCGCCCAAACGCCCCTGATACCCATATCCGCAATCATAGGCAAAATCATAACGCAAGGGATGAAAAGGACAATCTGCCTTAAAAGCGACATAACACTGGCTTTTTTCGCCCGTCCTAATGCTTGTAACAATGTAATAATCACAATCATAGAGCCTTGCAAAATATAAGAACTAAAGAAGATACGGAAGTTTGTCACCCCCTGATCTACCATAGCCGGGTCAGTAATAAATAAAGACATGACCGCTTTTGGTGCAAGCTCAATGGGAATATAAAACAGGAGTGACACGAAGGTAGCGCCGCTCATAAAAACCTTTGTAAGCGTCTTTACACGGTCATATTGCTTTGCTCCATAGTTTGTTCCGGCGGCCGGCTGAAATCCCTGGCTGATACCCCAGACAGGAATAAAGGCGAAAGACTGAATACGCAAGGCGACACCTAACAAGGTCTGCCATGTTTCACCGCCATAATTGGCGGCCACATTGTAGAGAACCGTTTGTTGAAGCAAAGTTGTAACCTGCATTAACATAGCGGAGATTCCAACGCCAACAATTTCAGGCACCAGAGTACGCTCAAATCGAATCTTGCAGATACGCACATTTTTGCTCTTTTTCACGAAATACCAAAGTGTGATTGCTGCCTGAACAAATTGAGAAAAGATGGTTGCATAGGCAGCCGCTTCAATTCCCATTCCCAATGGATTCAGCAAAGAAATCAGAATAGGGTCAAGGATAATATTCAAAACTGCGCCGATTCCCATAATTGTCATGGCGCGTTTTAGTAAACCCTCGCCGCGCATTACCATATTAGCCGCTTGGGAAAAATTCACAAACACAGAACCTAAAAAGATAATTCTAAGATATTTTTCCGCAAGGGACAGGGTTTCCCCGGACGCACCAGAAAGAAGTAAAATCTGGCGGGTAAATATCGTTCCGATCACAGTAATAACCAGGGAGCAGACAACGATCATCATAATCAGGTTTCCCATGATTTTATCAATGATGGCCTGGTCTTTTTTCCCGATAGCCCGTGATAATACCGAAGCGGAGCCGACACCTACCATAATTGCAAGTCCGTTGTTAATCAGAGTAAACGGGTAGGAAACAGATACCGCGCCTACACCGGCTGTACTTACCATTTGTCCTACAAATACTCCATCCATAAAAGAGTACAGCCCAACCACCAACATACCGATTACCGCAGGAACACAAAGGGAAATCATAAGAGGTATTGGGCGTTCTGTCAGTAACATTGTTCTACTGTCAGAAGTTTTCATTTTAAACACCTCGCAATCAAAAAAAAAAGTGGCAGATTAGCGTTCCTAACCTACCACTTTATTGTACTGTTCCTTCTTTTTTTCATCCACTCTCTACGGCTCAAACCTGCTCCCGATGGCTTTTGAATTTCCGGTAATCAACCGGTGTCATTCCGGTGGCCTCCTTAAATGCTTCTGAAAATTTACTGCAATTTGTATAGCCCACTTTAGCTGCAATAGCCGCCACAGTTTCCCCGGTTTCCGCCAGTAAATGACTTGCCATATCCATACGATAAGAACGCATAAAAGAATAGATTGCCGTTCCATATACGCCCTTAAAACAGCGTTTCAGACTGGAAACAGGGATTTCAAATTGTTTGGACAATTCCTCCATCGTATAATGCTGCTCTGGAGAAGCGGTAATAAAATCGTGGATTTCTTTCACAATTTCAACCTGCTGTTTGACAAAGTAGGGCCTTTCAATCTGTTCTTTAGGCCGTTCCATGTTCTTTAGTTGGAACAGGATTTCCAATACTTTAATCTTATAATACTCGCCGCTGCTATCCCACGGCACTTGTTCGATTTCCTCAAAAATATGATGGATGATTTCATTCCCCTTTGTAATAAATGGATGGCCCTCTGAAACAAACTTATCCCTTATGGCATAGACATCAATATTTACGCCCTTTACAAACTCTGCTAACGCCTGATTTGCCTCTTTCATGTGAAGGCGCAGACTGATTCCATGATAATGCCTCATGGGAAAATGGAGGGTAAATTTGCGGCCCACTCGAACATCTATAATGTAGTTTCCCGATTCCAGATAGACATATTTATCTTTAGAAATTTCCCACTCTACACGGCCCTCTCTGCAAAAATCCAACCAGAGAATATCGTCGTCGTCGCTTTTGATTGTAGGACACTCCAACATATGAAAATCGGAATGAAGCAGATAAATACCGGGGAACACCCGAAAGGCCGTAGAAATTCCATCGCCGGTTTCATTTTCCATACGGCTTACTTCGCAAATATCTGATTTATAATAGGGCTTTTTCTTTGTTTCACTCATTCCATCACCTTGCTTTCTAATCTATTTTTGTATTCCTAATGCAAATGAAAAAAATCGAACAGCTTTCCGATTTCAGCAGCTTCAAGATTGTATTGATCTAAGACGCTTCCATTCTCTATATGGATAATGCTGTCACAGGTCTTTAGGATAAATTCCGGGTCATGTGTTACAATCAACAGTGTTTTCCCCTGCTGTTTAAGCTGTTGCATAAGTGCCGCTACTTGTTCCATATGCCGGAAATCTAAACCACTTGTAGGTTCATCGAACAGCAGCATTTCCTTATCAGAGAAAATAGCACCGGCTATGGCTACCCGCTGTTTTTGCCCGCCGGACAATGACATGGGATGCCTCTCACGAAACTGTATGAGGTCAAGACGTTCCATAAGCTGTTCCACTTTGTTCGCATTTGTGTTATCCGCCCCCAAAACAATTTCATCAAATACACTCTCTGTAAAGAGCTGATGGTTGACATCCTGCATAACAAGATAACAGCTTTTCGCCCATTTACGCAAAGGATACGATTTTCCATTATCCTGTACTTCCCCGGAACATCTTTTCTCTAACCCGCACAGGCAGCGGAGAAAGGTACTCTTTCCAGCGCCATTTTTCCCAATGACAGCAATGGCAGACCCTTTTGTTACATTTATTGCGGGAATATGTAACGACTGTTGTTCCCCTTTATAGGCAAAAGCAATCTGTTTTAGTTGATAGAAGCCGGAGCCGGAGGCGCATTCCGTATGTAATTCATAAAGCTGCTTCAGGCTGGCAGGACGCAGCCCTAAGTTTTCTATTTCCCTTTTGGACAGTTTTAAGAAATCAGCCGTTGTCCATTCGTGGCGTATCTCGCCATTTTGCATATAGATTATACGGTCGGCCAATTCCATAAGATAATAGAGCCGGTGTTCTGCGATAATGACAGTTTTTCCGGCAGATTTCCAACATGAAATAATATGCTTTAAATCCTCAATCGCTGCTACATCCAAATTGGAAGATGGTTCGTCCAAAACAAAAATATCTGGTTCCCCGGCAGACACAGACGCACAGGCGATTTTTTGTTTTTCACCGCCGGATAAATGAAAGATATTCCGGTCGATCAGATTTTCAATCTGAAACAGGGAAACCGTCTGCTGGATTCGCTTACGGATTTCGGCTTCTGGAAGTCCCTGATTTTCACAACTAAACGCAATCTCGCTGGTGGTATCAACATTGAAAAACTGGCTGCGGGGATTCTGAAAGACAGAACCAATCTTGCGGCTCAAAACAGGAAGCGGCTGCTCCTTGATGTCTTTGCCGCCCACCTTGACAATTCCTTTTAATTCACCCTCATAATACCACGGAATTAACCCGTTTATCAATCGTGTCAGCGTAGTCTTTCCACAGCCGGATTCTCCGCAGAGTAACAGGACTTCGCCCTGCCGGATGGAAAGATTGATATTTTTCAGGTTGCCTTTTTCTTCGCTGCCTTTGTAAGTAAAGGTCACGTTTTCTAACTGAATCATATCATACCTCCCGCATGAAGCACAAAACATATCCAGCAGACAATACATAAGAGAAAACACAGCAGATCGGGAAAATGAAAACCAATTTCACAAATATTTGTGCGTTTTGTATCTCCGCTTAATCCTCTCGTCAGCGCGGAAATGGATAATTCTTCCCCAATTTTTACGACCGACATTAACAGGGGAACCATACGATATTCCAACATTTCCATAGGACTGCGTAAAGAATTGATTCCTCTCATGTGCATAGCGTCCTTGATGGCCGCGCTTTCCTCCTTAATGGTAGGGAAGAAGCGGAACATCACCGACATAGGGATTGTAATTTTGTTGGAAATGTGCATACGTTCCATAGCTGCGTTAAATTCGCTAACTTTTGTTGTGCTTACCACAAAATATCCAGTAATTAGGCTCGGCATCATCCTGTAAATAATACCGGCGGTTGCTCCAATCAAAATACTCACCATTCCACTTGTTGCAGGCATAACGAAAGAAATCATGCTATATGCGGCGGCATAAGCTAAAAGATAAGAAACAGCAGCTTTTACACGGCCAGACAAAAGCAGCAGGGCAAATGGAACCAGCGCCAGCACAGGATGGATGACGGTCATGATTCCACCAACCCTGCCGCTTATCATAATGGTGCATACGGTGGCTACAAGGGCCAGCTTTGTGCGTGGGTCAAGTGTAAAGCGTACTGTATTTTCGCTGCCTGAAATCAGACCAGCAGACACTTAAACAATACCTGCCCGGACAAAATGCTTTTTCAGAACAGCTTTTCCCAATGCGGCTCCGATCAATCCGCCGATGAAGCAGGCCGCCAGTAAAACAAGGAACATCCAGCCAGGGGTATAGGCGCGAAGCGTATCCACATATTCCTGTCCATAGCCAGATACTAAATCCGCGAAATAAGATTCCCGCGTCAGGTAAAGCGGTATGTAGTTACCAATAAACCAAACACTGTAAACAGCGTAGGCTAATGTAGTATTTTTCTTGCTGGTATAGTTTCCGGCTTTCAAAATGAAGTCAGCCGCAAGGCCAAAGATCAGGGCGGTAAACATTGTAAAATATCCCATGCCAAATACAAACATCAGAATCCCGCAGATAACCGCTGTAATTGTTACCATGCCAAACTTTTTGATTTTGGTTAGATAGAGCATAAAAGGAATCCCGGTAATAATCGGGCCGTAGAATGTCATAGCCAGCAGGAAAACTGGAATGAATCCTAACATAGCGCAAGCTAAAAAGACTACAAAGTAGATTGCAGTAAAGATACCTATGGTAATCAGGTCTTTTGCCTGCAATTTAGAAGATTGTTGATTCATAAATGGTTCCTCCGTTTCTTGGTTAGAAAGTGCTAACCTGTTTTCTTTAGAAAAGGGATACGGAAAAATTTTGTATCCCTTTTCGATTTTTAAGTATAGCAATCTCAAAAATTTTCTTCCACTCCCAATAGTTCAAATGTACTCCTATTAGTTCACAGATTTTATAAGCTGATTTCCAGGAAAATTCTAATGATAAGAAATATAAAAATAACAATACTACATATTACATCATTCCCAGCACACTCTATGAACAATAGAATGTAGATGGGTGATGTGATATGGCGAAAGTAGAAGATTGTCCAGGCTTTGAAACCTTTGGAAAAGATGTTCAAATGGCGCGGGAAGCTGTGGGCCTGTCCCGCAGGGAATTGGCTGAACAGATAAACATTGATCCGCGTTATCTTGCAAATATAGAATTGGAAGAAACCATACCGAGTATGCCCGTCGTGATACAGCTAATCAAGATTTGCAAGCTGCCGTTTGCACGGTATTTCAATCCTGAAACTATCGGGAAGATGAGCGATGAACGGCAACGGGTATCACACAAATTGCAGCTATGCCCGGAAAAGTATCTTCCTATTGTCGAAGCCACCATAGACGGAGCAATCAAGCTAGAGGAATAGAGGTCGTTTACCACAAGTAGACGACTTCTATTTTCTTTTTCTATCTTTTCGAAGATTGCCGAGAATCCACACTATTAGCCACAGTTGTCGAGTGCGGCACTGTTTTTGCAAGCAATGGAAAGGAATATCCTTTCCCGCTTGTTGGGGTGTTCCCCAAACCCCCGGCCCGACAAAAATGTGCGGGCCGAACACCATGCGGGGCATGGTGGCTTGCGCGTCCAAAAGGACGCTTCTCTGCCGGAGGCATAGCAAAAGCCGGAGGCCGCGTCAAGGGAAAATAAATGCGCTTTGCGCACCCTTGACACAGCCCCCGGCTTTTGCTTTTGGGCAGACAAGGCGGTAAACCCGCAAAGCGGTTTTACCGGCCCTGTTCCTGATTGTTTTCTTTCTCCTGATGGTACTCCTGCACCTGCTCGATCCTCAACAGCGCGTCCACATTGGCTTTCACCGTCTGCAATTCCTGGTTCTCTTTCCGGAGCCGCTTATAATCTTCATAGGCGGCCTTTTTCTTCGCCAGCAGGTCGCTGTATTCCGCCTGTAAGGTCTTTACCGTCGGCAGCTTCTTTTCTCCAAATTCATCAAAGGCTCTTTTGGCAGCTTCGTGCAAAAGCAGTTCCGCTTCATGGGCCGACCGGAACCGTGCCTTTTCCCTGGGGCTGGCTTTCCGGTAGGCCACATAGGTGTCGCGTGTTTTTGCATAGTTGATGATGTGCTTTTTCAGATCAGCGATCTGCTCCATCCGGTGTTCGTATTGCTTGATAACCGTTGCCGTTTTTTCAAAATTCTCTGATACGGAAGCGGCCCATGCCGTCAGTAAATCATAGTCCGTGATGTTATGCTCGGTCAGATAATTCAGCGTTTTCGCCGCTTCCTTCAGGTTGTGGATTTTTAGCCAGCGTTCATAACCCGGCCCGCGTCCCTGCAAGCGGTTCTGAATGTCCAAAAGCAGATTGACCCGCCCATTCTTTTGAAGCGGTGCGGCTCGCCGGCGCGGGCGTTTTACAGGCTGTCCAATGCGCTCTTTTATGGCCTCCGGCGTGTAGTCGGCCCCCAGCGTTTTTGCACGAGTAAACCGTTCCTGTCCCTCGCTGGCCAGACGAAAACTCAATGCTTTCCGCGTGGTCTGAATCTCATATCCTTCCCGGCGCATGGCTGCCAGAAATTCATCATAGCTGGACACCGTAGGCAGCACTCGGTCAATCGTCCGGCGCAGCTTATCCTTCCAGCTTGTGCCGCGCCGTGCGTTCGCCCACTCTGCATAGTGTTTGCCCTTTTCTTTTGGCTTTTCAATCACAGACAGGCCGTGTTCCCGGCATAATCGGTCATTGATTTTCCGGATCGTCTGGTAGGTATTCCGGTAATTATTGAATTTGTGTGTGCAATCCAGGGTAGTGCTGTTAAATTCGATGTGACAGTGGATGTGCTTTTTATCCACATGGGTAGCAACAAGGAACTGGTGCTGCCCGCCGGTAAACTCTAAAGCTAACTGATACCCCAGCTTGTTTGCATCCTCTGGCGTGATTTCCCCAGGCTTAAAGGATTGGATAATCAGATAGGAAATCACATCGTTTTCCGGGGCGCGTTTCCGGCCGGTTTCCGCTTCATAGATCTGCTTGCTGAGAGCAAATTCCTGCCATGCGGTATCTGCGCCGCACTGATAGGAGGATACCAGCAGCCCGCCTTTCGTCTTATCCGGATTCTTGTCATAGTCAATCCGGTCTTTCAAAACCGCCGCAATACTCCGGCCCTCACTGGCGTGGCGCGGTTTGATTTTTGAAATTGCCATCTGTTGGCCCTCCTTTCCGAAAAAATAAGGGCGCAGCCCTTATAAAAAGAACTGCGCCCAATGGAACATGGATTAGATTGATTTTAACATCCGGTTAAAGTCGGCCACCCGCTCCGTCAGCCAGGAAGCTGCCATCGGCAGGCCATAGGGACTGACCAGCCATGCCAGTATCATAAATCCGATAAAGCCATCCATCCGACCGGCGAACAACACCAGCAGCCCGATCAGGAACAGCAGCACCGCTACGATACCGAGGATCATACCGGAGAACAGGCAGACGAAGCGGCAGAAGGCCACCAGAACCGTCAACACCAGAACCACAGGGAGCAGTAAAATTTTCAAAAGTATTCTCATAGGGCGCGACCTCCTTTGAAGCTGTTTACAGGCTCACTATATCACATTAAAGCGCGAAAGTAAAGGCGCGATTTACAAATCCGACAGTTTTCCTAAGAGGGTACTGACCGCGCCCCAAAGTTCCCGGTATCGCTCCTGCAGGTCTGCTACATCCTCCTGATAAAGATTGCCCGTGCTGTTCACCCGTTTGGCAATCTGGTTTAAGTTATTGGCGCAGTTTCGCAGCAGGGACACCAGGGCTTTGAAGTCGGACATATCCACCTGCACTGCATATCCGTCTACCGCCATTTTCCGTAAATAGGCCCGCTGGTTGTGAATGCCAAGCTGCGCCATCTTTGTTTCGATGATTTCCTTTTCCTCCGGCGACACCTTGAAATAAAGCGGGATGGTGCGCCCGCTGCGTGGTTTCATCAGATTGCCACCTCCATATCCTTGCCTTTTTGCGGGGTGGAAGCGGTAGCCGCAGATTCAACCCCAAGGCGTTTTAACATTCCTTTGATAGAGGGCTTTCCTCCATCCAGTTCCTCTTTGTCCCGTTCCCGCTTGCCGGTGGATTTCCCATCCATATTCAGGGCAATCCGCAGCACATTCAGGCGGGATGTCTTTTCAGCCAATTCCTGCTCCTGGGGGAAGGGGCGCTTCACTTCCAGCTTTGCTTCTTCCATTTGCGCGTTCAGGTTTTCCAGCTTACCACGGTTCTGCTCCAAATTATCCGCGATGGCGGCCAGAGCATTTTCCAGACGGGCGATGTTGCCCACCGGGTCGCTCCCCAACTCAATCGTATGGGAAAGGCTGTGCTTCATTGTCACCTGAAATTTCTGTGTGGAAGTATCGGCCCATAGGGTCATAGGAAAGCCGCGATACTCGCCCAGGGGCACCCGATCCGCAACATCGGTCATTTTCGTACAGGCATCAATGATGGCCTGACCAGCGGCCTTGCGCTCCGTGTAGGTCTGGCCTGCCACCGTGATGGAGAAATGCTCCTTATCCGGCAGAGGGTGGGCCTGCACGATGGCCAAGTCCTGTTCCAATCCTGTGATCTGTTCCTGTGTGCGGCTGATTGCTTTCGGGAAAAACTGAATCAACTGATCTTCCAGTTGATACCGCTGTCCCTCATGGTTGGCTTTCAGAAGTTTCAGCTTCGTCACCTGGCTGTCCAGATCGGTCATCTCAATAATGCGCGGGTCGCCGGAAGCCAGGGCCTTGACTTCGGCATAGCTTAAAGCGGCTTCGTCCACATCCTCACAGGAACGGGAGGGATTTTTGCCGCTCATCAACTGGCCGATGAATTTCTGCTTGTTCTCCAAAATGCTCCAGTTATACGCGTCAAAGGTATTCTCCGTAACGTACTTATATATCTTGACCGTTTTATTGATATTCCCTTGCCGCAGGATACGGCCTTCGCGCTGCTCAATATCAGCAGGCCGCCAGGGACAATCCAGATGGTGCAGCGCGGCAAGGCGGGTTTGGACGTTGGTTCCCGCGCCCATTTTGGCCGTGGAGCCAAGCAGCACACGCAACTGGCCTTTCCGCACCTTTGCAAAAAGCTCCGCTTTCTGAACCTCTGTTTTTGCATCGTGGATGAAGGTGATTTCTTCCGGCGGTACGCCCTGGGCCATCAGCTTTTGCTTCATATCGTCATAGACGTTAAAGGAACCGTCCCCCTTTGGGGTGGATAGGTCGCAGAATACAAGCTGCGTCCCCTTGATTTCCTCCGTGTCCCGCCAGACCTGCAACACATTCCGAACACAGGCATTGACCTTGCTTTCCGGATCGTCCGGCAGCGTCGGGTCAGACAGCCGCTGATCTAGAGCCAGTTTTCTGCCATCCGACGTAATTTTCAACATATTGTCCTCGCGTGGTTCCACTTCACGATTGCGTACTGCGTCGGCTCGCTCTCCTAAGTCGGCAACCAAATCCCTCTGAAAGTCGCTGGGGGTGGTGACTTCGGTGATTTTTTCCGCCGCCGGAACCGGCAGGCGCAGCATATCCGCCGTCTGGATGTCAGCGGCCTCCCGCCACATAGCCATAAGCTCCGGCAGATTGAAAAACTTTGCAAATCGGGTCTTGCTGCGAAAGCCCGTTCCCTCCGGGGCCATCTCAAGGGCAGTGATGGTTTCTCCAAAGTTTGCCGCCCAGCTATCGAAATGCTCCAGCCCGCTGGACTTTAGCAGGTCATATTGCAGGTAGCGCATCATGGTATAAAGTTCCACCATCGAATTACTGACAGGGGTGCCGGTGGCAAAGACTACGCCGCGCCCGCCGGTGATTTCATCCAGATACCGGCACTTTGCAAACATATCAGAGGATTTCTGTGCTTCAGACTGACCGATACCCGCCACATTCCGCATTTTCGTCGCCAGGAACAAATTCTTGAACCCGTGTGCCTCATCCACAAACAGCTTATCGACGCCCAATTCCTCAAAGGTAATCACATCATCCTTGCGGCTCTGGTCGTTCAGTTTTACCATCCGCGCTTCCAGGCTCTTTCTGGATTTCTCCAACTGCTTAATGGTGTAGCGTTCCCCATCCTGAGCTTTTGCTTCCTGAATGCCGTCGATCACCTGGTCGATCTGCTCCTGAAGGATGGCTTTCTGACGCTCCGGTGAAAGAGGAATTTTTTCAAACTGGCTATGTCCAATCACTACCGCGTCATAGTCACCGGTGGCAATTCGGCTGCAAAACTTTTTCCGATTCGCCGGTTCAAAATCCTTTTTGGTGGCCACCAGCACATTGGCTCCGGGATAGAGCCGCAGAAAATCCGCACCCCATTGTTCGGTCAGGTGGTTCGGAACCACCACTAGGCCTTTCTTTGCCAACCCCAGACGTTTGGACTCCATTGCTGCCGCCACAATCTCAAAGGTTTTGCCTGCGCCCACACAATGGGCCAGCAGGCTGTTCCCTCCGTAGAGCATCCGGGCCACCGCATTGCGCTGGTGGGGCCGCAGGGAAATTTCCGGGTTCATACCGGAAAAACGGATATGCTCCCCGTTATAGCTGCGGGGCCGGATGGCGTTAAAAAGTTCATTGTATTTCTGGCACAGGTCGGCGCGGCGGGCCGGGTCTTTCCAAATCCAATCCTTGAATGCCTCCCGGATCTGCTCCTGCTTTTGCTGGGCCAGCATGGTTTCTTTGGCGTTAAATACGCGGGTAGTGCTGCCATCCGGCTCATGGATGGTATCATAAATCCGGGTGTCCCGCAGGTTCAAGCTGTCCTCGATGATTGCGTAGGCGTTTCGCCGTTTGGTTCCATAGGTCACATAGGCCAGGGAATTATTCAGGCTGTCCCGTGATTTCCCGCTCACATTCCACTCGCCGGTGGCCGGGGAATAGCGTACCTGTATGTCCTTCTTGTAGCTGAACGGGGTTTTTAAAAGTTCATGGACAAATTGGGTGTAATACTTCGGGTCAATCCAGGTAACGCCGATCCGCACGTCGATCTCCGCTGCGGAGAGGTCTTTGGGCTGGGCCTGCTCCAGTGCGGTCACATTCTCTGCAAATACAGGGTCAATCTCTGCCGCCGCCCGTGCAGCGGCCAGCTTCTTCCGGACATTGCCGGATAAATACTCATCTGCCGTTTCCCATCCATCTAATGGGCCGCCACCGGCTTCCGGATTTTTGTAGATGACCCCTTTCAGGTCGCGAATGATGCTGTCGGTTTCGCCTGGTGCGCCAAGAAGGGAGGACATATACCCCAAATCCACACGGGCACGCTCTCCAATAGAAACGGCCAGGGCTTCGCTGGCAGTGTCCACATGGTCAATCGTCACCTGTTGGTTGATGGTGCGCTTTGTGAACATATCCGCCTTGCGCTCCAGGTTTCCGTCCTCGTCCAATACCTCCAGGGAACACAGCAGGCAGTAGGACGAATCCTGTTCAAAAGCCCGCTTGTTTCCAGTGCTGTTTAAAAGGCCGTATTCTGCGGTATAAGCGTCGTAGGCTTGATTCAGTTTTTCCTGGGCGGCCTTGATGTTCTCATCGGTGCCACCGTGAAGCTGCAACTCAATGAGGTTTCGGGTCAGTTCCCGAAGGCCAATCATCCCCCGGATACGCCTTTCGGTGGTGGCGGGAACCTCTACCGGAATACGTTCGCCGTTCTCCACAAAGTACAGCTTGCCGCTGGCCTCCGTGTAGCTGAAATTCCGGACTTCCAGATCAGTGGTTTCCATCCGCTCTAACAGTTCCGGGACTTCCACCGCGCCTTTTTGGGAAAGAAGCTGCTGATCCGGCGGGGAGAGTTTTAAGAGGGCTTCCCTAAGCTGGTCAGCAAGCACAGCTCCAGGCAACGAGGCGCAGGTGGTTTCCCGTTCGTTGCCGTACATACTCTTATCCCAGGCCATCGTGCCCAGCACCATATCCGGATGGGCTTCAAAATAGCGGTTGATGGGAATGCCGTCTGCGGTCTGTCCCAAATGCACCCAATCCGGCACCTGCTCCGGTGGCTGCGCCCGTTTTTGCAGGAACAAAATGTCTGTCGTCACATCCGTACCGGCGTTCCGGGAGAAGGCGTTGTTCGGCAGACGTACCGCGCCCAAAAGGTCGGATCGCTGCGCCAGATATTCCCGCACGGTGGAATCCTGCTTATCCAGCGTTCCCTTTGAGGTGATAAAAGCCACAATCCCACCGGGCCGCACTTTATCCAGCGTTTTCACAAAAAAGTAGTCGTGAATAAGAAGGTTTTGCTTATTGTACCGGGGATCGGCCAGCTTATAGCTGCCAAAGGGTACGTTCCCCACGGCCAGGTCAATAGAATTGTCCGGCAGATTAACACGCTCAAAGCCGTCCACGGTGATATTTGCCTGGGGATAAAGCTGCTTTGCCAACCGTCCGGTAATGCTGTCCAGTTCCACGCCCATCAGGGTCGCGCTCTGCATAGACTCCGGTAGAAGCCCAAAGAAATTGCCTACGCCCATAGCAGGTTCCAGAACGGTATCCGGATGAACGCCCATTTTCTCCAATGCCTGATACATTCCCTCAATCACGGTGGGGCTGGTAAAATGTGCGTTCAGGGTAGAACCACGGGCAGAAGCATATTCCTCCGGGGTCAGAAGCGTTTTTAACTCTGCATATTCCGAAGTCCACTTTTCATTGGCTTCGTCAAATGCCTGGGGAATGCCGCCCCATCCAACATAGCGGGATAGAACTTCCTGTTCCTCCGGCGTCGCGCTGCGGCCCTGGGCCTCCAGGTCTTTCAAGAGCCGGATTGCAGCCACATTGTTCTGGTATTTTGTCTTTTGCCCGCCTGCGCCCAGGTTAGGATCGGTGATGTGAAAGTTTTGGACGGCTGGTGTGGAAATGCGCTCCGGCTCCTCTATGTGTAGCTTTTCTATGACTACATCAAAGGGAAGGTGGTTTTTCTCTCCCGAATAGACTACTTCCGTTTCCATTGTGACCTGGGGTTGCTTTTCCTTCTGGTCAGGAATAGCTTCTTTGATTTGCTCCCATTCTTCATCGGATACGGTAATATCAACTTCATGGGCGGCGGGATCGTTCCCAATCGTCAGGGTATCACCCTCGCGGGTAACGGGCTGACCTGTCAAGTCCGGGGCTACCGGTTCCTCCTGCATCGCGTCCATTCCTATGCGTATAAGGCTATCAAAATCCAGTACGGAAAGCTCCTGGTCAATCAGGTCTGAGAGGGTTTCGTATTTGTCCTGATGTACCTGCACCCCGTCTACCAGATAGCAGATGGTATAATCCACCAGATCTGCGTCCACTTGAAGGATGTGCTTTTCGTCCTCGGTGGTGGTGCAGGCCAGTCCGATATGCCGCAGGTCGGTAAATTCCACCTCAGAGCCGTATTCCTGTTCACAAAAGTCGGAAATCAGCCCTTTTGCGGTATCAAGCTGAGACTGTCCGTAAGCGGCGGCAGCCCCAGCAGGCATTTCCTCTGTGCGTACAGCCGCAGCCAGGTCTTTTTCCTGCTGGCGTTCCACCCATTCCCGCACGATGGACACCGGCTCATTCCGGAAGATGGGAAATCCAGTTCTGGCCCCAGAGGTATCATCCCGCAGGCTGACACGCCCCGCAGCGTAATCGACCTGATCAATGGTATAGATACGGTTTTCCTGCTCTAGCTTCATCCGCAGGGGAATAAAATCAGCCACATCCAGGTTTTTGACAATTCGATACTGGCCGTTCTCCCATTCACCAATGGTGACATTGTGGCCGTGAAGCTGTAACTGCTTTGCTAGATGGGGCCAGCCCAGGTTTGTGCCGGTGACAGTGGTTTTCCCAAGTCCAGGAATCTCCTGAACCACGGTCTTTAGGCCCAGGTCGGCGGCAGCCTGCTTTGCGTCCTCCCCATAGAGCAAAAAATAATCGCCCACCTTGACGCTTACAAAAGAGCCGGGGTGATCGGCCTTTAATTTCATGTACTCTGGCACATCCGGCACAAAGGAAGGAGGAACGGGGGCTTCTGTGGACGGTTTGACCGCTTCGGACGCGCCCGCGCCGGTGGGTTCCGGGGAGGGAACCGGCGGGGGTGGGGTTGTACTCTGGCTGCCCCTGTTTTGGGGTTCTATCTGTCCACGCTCGGCTTCGGTCAGGTTAAAGGATAGCTGCTCATTGGCTGCTGTGCCGGACTGCTCAAACAGTTTCCGGCTGGCTGTTTCCAGCTTGTTGTCCTTTGGCGGCTCCGGCTTTCTGCGCCGGGAACGGGAAGAAGCAACTTCCGCTTCCTGGTGGGAAATCTTCTGTACCTGCATTTCCGGCAGGTCAAAAAGGGTAAGCTGCCGGTAGTCCGGCTTTGCAGAAAATGGCGCGTCTATCTCCACAGACGCAGAAACGGCAGGCTGTTCACCTGCCGTTTCTTCCGGATTTAACTGTAAATCAGGTCGCTTCGGATGATCTCCTCCGCCGCCTGCCGGATGTTGTTCATCCGCTGCACCCATTCCATCTGATTGCTGGCTTTCAATGCTTCGGTCACGCCCTGTTCCTTCGCCATTTCTGCCACCAGATTGTCCATCTGCTCCTGGGCTGTCCGGTCGATCTCGGTCAGATGCGCCCACAGCCTGCCGGTCAGCAGCATCGAATTGTAAAGTCCCTTGCGGTGCTCCATCAGATATTGTTCCCTGGCCTTTCCGAACCGGCCCAGGGTCTGCGGTTCGTTCTCCCTCTCGTCCATCCGGAGATTGGGAACCTGATACCCGTTCTGTTTGGTGTATGTCAATGTCGCCATGCTCGTCGCTCCTTTCACGCTTTAATGTGCTAAAGTTTCTGATATCATTATACGGCTCCCTGTCAGACTTTGCAAGAGGATTTTTGGCCTTTTCCCGTTCGATTTTCCGGATGGTGTCGCCAATCTCCAAAAGCAGTTCCCGGCTTCCCTGGGATACTGCCGTCCCCAGGCAGGCCAGGGCAGCGGTGGTGTTAAAGTTGGTAATCTCCCGAAAATCCTCTGTGTCCAGGTAACGGTTCACATCCAGGCCGCAGCGGGAAAGGACAGCGTACTGGACGCTTGCCCGCAGGGTGTTGCGAAACAGCACCTCCACATTGAAATCGTCAAGCCCCTCTAAAAAGCTGTCCTCCCGCTCATAGAGCAGGTCGGGAAGATATTCGCCGTAGCTTTCCTGCACCAGTTTATCCGTGACCTCCATCAAGAGGTCGCCTAAATCACCGGCACCGTCAATTCCAAAGACATCCCGCAGCCGTTCTATGACCGGCTCGCGGTTTTCCTCCGTCAATTTCCACAACCACGGGTCTTTGCCGCCCCGTACCGGATGGGTGTCTGCCACATCATGCACATAGTCCAGATAAGGCTTGCCGCCGTACCCCTTGCGGATCAGCGCGATAGCAGTGCTGCCCGCATTGACCCACCGGCGCATTTTATTGTTCCAAGTGGACATATCCGCGCAGGCCGTCGCGTCCGGCTTCTGTGCGTAAATCAAAAGCTGATCGTCAAAATCGTAGGCTTTATAAAATCGTGCCGCCGTAGTGAGAAACCGGCACCATTCCTCCGGTGAGTGTGTGACCTTCCGGCTGGTATCGGCGGCCAGTTCCGAAATGGTCTGCCATTTCTGCGCCATAAGAACCTCCTTTCAAAAAGAAGGGCGGCACAGACACCCCATGCCGCCCTGAATGATTAAGTGGATTGCCTGCGTTCACGATTGCGCTGGTTCATCTCGTCCAAAACCCGTTTCTGTGCTTCGGAGAGTGCCCGCGGCGGTGTGATTTTCACCCACTTTTTGGGCAATTCAAAGGTCAGCCCGCCGTGGCGGTTATCTTCGGTCTGCCGTACCTGGGCCGGATGGGTCTGGCACAGTTCCAGAAGTACCCGCTGTAAGGCAGCGTTATGGGTATAGACGCTGGCCGTGGCCTCCGCTTCGTTGAAAAGGATGATGGTTTCCTGTTCCACCTTCAGTAAGGACACCCCGATCACCGTTCCCTTTCCGGGGCATTGGCCCCAGGTAAGGGCCGTGCCTCCTGCGCCCGACGTAGCTGCTCCCGCAGGGAAGGCGGTCTTTGGGACTGTCTTTCTTCCCTGGGTTTCTGCACTCTGGCAGTATCATCGGCCTTTACGGACTCCAGGTCTTTCGCACGGATGCGCTCCGGCTGGCGTTCCAGAAACGCGAGGATTTCCCCATCCGGATACCGGATCGGCTCAAAAATGCGCCCGGTCTGTAAAAACATTCCGTCCATTCCGGCCCCGGCCTTATAGTTGCCCTGGCTGTCCCGTTCACTTTCCAGAAGCACCAGGCCGTTGTCAAGCACATACCCCGGCTCCTTGCGCTGGTTCACCCCCGGCAGGCCGATGGTCACAGAAAAATCGGTGATGGCGGCAAACTGTTCGCGGGGGCCGACTTCGGCAAAAGCGTGGGGCTGCATTTCATCCCCCTCATAAACGGGGACAAACAGCTTTGGGGATGCCGGTTTGCCGGTAACTGTGTGGTCGGCAGACTCATACACGCCTGGAGCCTCCTCCATGAAGTAGAGCAGCGTTCCATTTTCCAAAATGTACTCCACACCGGGAATATTCTCATAACGCGGCCCCAGGTATCGTTCAAAGGTGTCAAAGGGCACCACGGAATATTGGTTTCGTTCCTCACTCATGCTTTGCACCTGCTTTCTTCTGGTCAAATTCCAGCTTGTAATTCACATACTTGCCGGTATCGTCGAGTACCACGGTGGCATCGTAGGCCACGCCCTTTTTCTCACTGAATAAGCCAGTCATTTTGACACGGCCCTTTCTCAACAGTGCGCTTGCCACCGCTTTGGTCAGTTCTTTATGCTTGTCGGTAAAAAAGCGGCTGTTCTTCCACATGGTAAACCCACAGGAACGGTCAATACACTGAAAACTCAGCTTGCTTTCCACCACATCTTTACCGCAGCGGGGACACTTGCCAATCGGCTCCCGCTGGTCAAAGAGGGAGGTGTCTGCCTGGATTGCCCGGTAGCCCTCCACCAGATCAGCAGTCATCCGTTCAATGCCGGAGAGGAAATCATCTGCGGAACGCTCCCCGTGTTCCACTTCCTTTAAGGCAGCTTCCCATTCTGCGGTCAGTTTGGCCGACTTGATACTGTCCGGCAGCACCACAATCAGGTTATGGCCTTTTTTCGTAGGGAGAAGCTGGCGGCCCTTACGTTCCAGAAAACCGCCGCGCACCAGCTTCTCAATCACACCGGCGCGGGTGGCCGGTGTCCCAAGGCCCGTGCGTTCCACGCCCTCAATCTCTGCAAATTCCTCCGCGCTGGCGTGTTCCATTGCGGAGAGCAGCAGATCTTCTGATACGTTTTGTCAAGGGTGTTTAAGAACTTTTTTCGCTGTCATTCAAAATCAGACGCTTGATTTTGTCGCTCATGGTTTCTTTGCTCGTTTCACTGAAATGGATTTTGACGCGGTAGGTGGTCTTTCCGATTTTCTTTATCATTACAGGTGGCGCGGCTTCCTTTACGGTCAGAGGGGAAGCGGTTGCGGGGGTGCTGCGGTTGCTGGTGTCGTTGTTCATAGGCTCTCCTTTCCATGAGAAAAGCCCCATGCGGTCATACATGGGGCGGTGGTTTTGAGGTTGAAGTGGCGAAGTGGCAAAGTGGCAAGGTATCTGGGTTTTGCCACTTGGATTT
>ERZ1106929.989-NODE-989-length-27437-cov-9.273720_pt1 | contig 27437 bp, 25 predicted proteins | sample MGYA00403662_ERZ1106929 | MGnify/ENA primary metagenome ERZ1106929 (study PRJEB35170, sample SAMEA104062442) | human gut metagenome | biome: human gut; feature: human-associated habitat; material: faeces | place: Denmark | collected 2013-02-20 ... | reverse complement strand
GTAGGGGCGGCCTTTGGCCGCCCGCTTCGGAGGTTACAGGACCGTAGGGCGCGACGGCCTCGGCGCGCCGCGTACATCTGCGGGCCGGTCTGGGACCGGCCCCTACGGCGTTCACCGGACAGGTTTCCGTATTTTTGTAGGGGCGGGGCCCAGACCCGCCCCCGCGCAAAAAAGCGGCCCCGCCTGGGGCCGCTTTCCACATATTTACTGGGGCAGGTCGATGCGCACGCCGCACACCAGGATATAGTCCACCTGGCTGGGATCAATGACCCGGGGGGCATTGCTGCTCTCGGCATACTGAAACTTTCTCTCCACATAGGGCGGTCCCTGGTAGACGTCGTTGCTGACTCCGTCCTGACAGCCGGAGCCTCCTCCGTTCTTCGAGGGCTCCACGATGGCGCCGTCCTTCATCACCAGCGCGGTCTCTAGGGCGTCCCAGCAGATGAAGTCATTCCAGTAGGCATCCGCCCCGGAGCCGTCGTCCACGGTGATAGTGAAGCCGTCCACCTCGATGACCTCCTCTGTGCCGCTGGAGTCCACAGCAGGGGAATCCTCCAGGCGGTTGTGGTGATCGTAGCAGGAGCCGCCCTCAATGCGCACCAGGGTATTCAGGGGGGAGATCTCCACTTTTGTGAGGGTGGCGGTGCCGTCCAGATAGGGGACCTCCACATGGGGCTCCAGGCGGATGGTCTGGTCGGGGTAATCCAGCATCACATCCTCAAACACCCACTTGTGGTCCCGGATGGCCTCGGTGAGCGTGCCTCCTTCATGGAATACAAGGTCCCCATTCTCCCCCGTGGTCACCCAGCTCTCCGTGATGGGCTCGATGGTGATGTCCACCTGCTTTCCCCGCAGGTCCCCCGAGACGGCGTTGATCATAATGCAGAAGGAAATGCGGTTGTCTCCGGCGTCCTCGTCCGGCAGGGCAGTCAGGCTGGTCATCATTGCCGCGGAGACATCCTCGGGCAGTTCCGCCTGAAAGCTGGAGCTGATCCATCCTCCTTCCGGCGGGGTCAGGGCCGTCCCCTCCGGGGCGGTCACGTCCACCCACAGGTAGACGTTGGAATCGTCCCCGATGCAGTCGGTGAGTTCCACGGTCCAGCCGTTGTAGGTCTCGCTGCGGTTTAACTGGTAGATACCCTCCGCCAGGGTGCTCTGGTCCTCGGGGGTGCGGGCCTCGAAGTAGCCCATCAGGCCGCCCCCCACGGCGGCGGCCAGGGCCCCGGTGGTGAGGGCGGCCGCCACGGCCACCCCGATGATGAGGCGGTGGCTGGTGTGCCGGATGGCGCGTTTGGTGGAATCTTTCATGTTGTCCTCCTGTTCCGCCGCCTGACGCAGGCGGGCTGTCAGCTGTTCCTTTTCTTCCTGGGTAAAGAAGACGGGGTCGAAGGAATGTCTCAAATCACCCATGGTACACCTCCAATTCCGTCCGCAGGCGTTTTCTGGCCCGGCTCAGCCGCTGCCGGGCGGCGGCGTAGGAGCAGCCGCACATCCGGGCGGCCTCCTCCAGGCCGTAGCCCTCGCAGTAAAACAGATACACTAAGATGCGCTCCTTGGCGGGCAGCTCCGCCACCGCCTGCCACACCGCATGCTCCTCCCCCGGCGCCGGGGCGGCCACCCGCTCCGCCTCCTCTAATGGGGCGGTGCGGCGGAACCGGCTGCTTTTCAGGATGTCCTTGCAGGCGTTGATGGCGCACCGCAGGATAAAGGCCCGCTCGTGGTCCGGGGTGTCAAAGGTCCGTGTTTCCTCCAGCAGGGTGAGAAAAATGTCCTGGCAGATGTCCTGGGCGTCCGAGCGGCCCAGGGAGTAGGCGGCGCACACCCGCAGGATGGGGTCGGCGTACTCCCGGACGAAGCGCTCCGCCTGGTCCGGCTGGCTCCATTCCGTCATGGCCTCATCCTCCTTTCACCGGGTATACGAATCAGCGGCCCGGATCGTGACAGACTTTTTCGGGAAATAATAAAGACGGCCCCGCAGAGGGGCCGCCGCTGTGGATGCGGTGTGCGGAAGGAGGGGGTCATGCACCGGATGGCTGCTCCTCGGCAGTCCCCAGAACGTTTTGCGCCAGCTGGATGAACCGCTCGCCGAAGTGGGACAGGTACCGGTCCCGGCGGTAGCCCACCACCAGCTTGCAGATGGTGGAGGGGTCGGTGAGGGGGAAGAAGTCCAGGGGGTCGGAGGCGGAGCGGGAGGAGGTCACGTGGATGGTCTTCAAAAACAGCTCCGGGCAGATGGTGATGCCGATGCCCGCCTCCGCCATGGCCAGGGTGGTGATGGTGTTCTCGGTCTCCAGAATCAGCTTGGGCTTGAAGAAGTGGCGGCTGAAATACTGGTCCACCGTGCTGCGGGTGCGGTTGCCCCGCTTAATGAGGATAAAGGGCATGTGCTGGAAGGAGTCGATGTCCGCCCCGGAGGAGAACTGCTCCCGGATCTCGCCGGCCCGCTCCCCGAAGATCTCGTCGGTGAAGGACTTGGGGACCACCATCATCAGCTTCTCTTCGGTGAGGGGGACCACCTCCACCCCCTCCATCATAATGGGCTGGAAGCAGACGATCAGGTCCACCCGGCCGTGGGCCAGCTCGTCCTCCAGGTGGGTGGAGTTGCCCTCGAACAGGGAAAATTCCACCATGGGGAACTCCGCCTGGAACTGGGGCAGAATCTCCGGCAGGAGGGCCAGGCCGCAGGTGTGGGAGATGCCCACCCGGAGGACACCCATGTAGTGGCGGTTGATGTCGCCCACCTTGGCCAGAAACTGGCTGTGCAGGTCCAGGATCTGGGTGGCCGTCTCCACCAGCAGGTCGCCGGCGTAGGTGAGGGACAGCTTGGGGGAGCGGGTGAACAGCTTCACGTCCAGCTCCTTCTCCATGTTGCTGATGTGGTTGCTCAGGGACTGCTGGGAGATGAACAGGCGCTCCGCCGCCCGGGTGATGTTCAGCTCCTCGGCTACAAGCAGGAAATATTTCAGGTGCAGAAAATTCATAGATGCTCCTTCCGGCTTTTGAATGATATCCTTCATTTCCATTGGGATAAGCCCAGTATACCACAATGAAAAGGCTGTGGCAACCATCAGCAAAAATCTGCTGTTCGGATTGCCGATTTTATGCTTTAATAGTATTAAAACTAGGACGAATTGGAAAAAAGAGCGCGGTTCCGGTTTAAAATGTATGCTGTTTTTGACTGGGAAATCTTTGAAGCATGCAAAAGACGAATGGCATTGCGGGGACAACCCCGTGGACCATACCAGAAATTGTGAAATGAAGAGAAAGGAAGATGGATCGCCATGAAGTGTTTGATCATCGACGCCGTCCACAGCAGCATCGCCGAGGAGTTCAGCAAGTACATGCAGGTGGATACCCACATGCTGCCCACCCAGGAGGAGCTGGCCAAGCTGATCCCCGATTATGACGTGCTCATCATGCGGGTCGACCCCGCCATCAACAAGGAGATTCTGGACGCCGCCAAGAACCTGAAGGTCATCGGCGTGTGCTCCGTGGGCCTGAACCACATCGATCTGGACACCGCCAAGGAGAAGGGCATCCAGGTCATCAACGCCCCCGGCCTCAACGGCAACGCCGTGGCCGAGCTGACCATCGCCAAGATGCTGGACATCGCCCGCCACACCATTCCCGCCTGCTACGACGTGAAGGTGAACAAGACCTGGGACAAGTATAAGTTTGTGGGCTCCGAGCTGCGGGGCAAGACCCTGGGCGTTCTGGGCTTCGGCCGCATCGGCCAGCGCGTGGGCGAGCTGGCCCGCGCCTTCAAGATGGACGTGGTGGCCTATGACCCCTACCTGCCCGCCCATGTGTTTGAGGAGCAGCACGCCAAGAGCCTGTCCATCGACGAGGTGCTGAAGGTGTCCGACTATGTGACCATCCACATGCCCCTCACCGACGAGACCAGAAACCTGTTCAACGCCAAGTCCATCGCCGAGATGAAGGACGGCGCGGTGGTGCTGAACATGGCCCGCGGCGGCATCGTCAACGAGAAGGATATGTACGAGGCCCTGAAGTCCGGCAAGCTGGGCGGCTACGGCTCCGACGTTATGGAGAACGAGCTGGCGGCCGGCGGCCTGACCGAGGGCGCTGGCTTCGACTCCCCCCTGTTTGAGTGCGACAACTTCATCGTCACTCCCCACCTGGGCGCCCAGACCGTGGACGCCTCCCGGGACATCGGCGCCCACATCATCGCCAAGGTGAAAGAGGCCCTGGACCTGAAGTAAGCGTTTTCCCTTTTCTGGAAATCGAGCGGCAAAGGATTTTATATGAGCGGCAGAGAGCCCGGCGTTTTAAGACGCCGGGCTCTCTGTTTTGTCTCTGAGTGGAAAAAAGAAAAATGTAACGTACAGCGAGGTGTGTAGAGTGAGCACGATAAAAGGAGAGTTACTGGGGTTAAAGAAATTCCTGCAAGTGAATTTTGTAAATCTTTGTAGGACGACCGCGTCCGCTGAGCTGACGGCTATATCCGACAGAGGCGCGTCCGCCAGCCTCCAATTTGGATAAGATCCTCAGAGCGTTTCTGGGTGTGATGTCCAGATAGTAGGCCAATTCTTTTGACGATATGGTAATTTAATTTAGTTCGGTCTCATCCCATTGTTGGGATGAGACCATTAATTATTTGTATATCTACTCGTTCTATGATATATTTTGTATATATGCTCTATTCGCCGTAAAAGAAATTTATTTTTCCTGATCGCAATCTTGGTAGATAAGAGGTAACAAAATGATTATGCAAAGAAGGAAAAAAATTATTATTATAATTATGATATTAGTTGTGCTGGTATTATCATACGGAGTATATTCTGTTTTCCAAAATAATTACCGTTTGGGATCTGATCTTTATAATGCTGTGAATAGAGCTTGGATCCAAAGTTACAACATTGTGGATAGTATCGACTCTTTGGAACAAGAGCTTGAGGACCCAGATGGGAGCACAGCTATTATAGACCGGCATTACTTTGACGAATCAATACAATCTGTGTACTTTCACTTTGGATTCGGTGTTAATATGCCATTTCTGGAGGAGGTGTCTCTTAAATGGTACGCCCGATTTACAGAAATATATCAACAAACACGCAGTAATGAAGAATTGCAGGCCATGTTTTCAAACGGTGAAATGAAGATCTTTCGGGATCAGGTCAATCATATGGTCCAGGCGCTTGCTGATTTCAGCAACAGTTACCAACAAATGTCCGATTGGGAGCGACACTGGATTTCTTGGAAAAACGCACAAGAAAGTTTAAGTGAGCAAGTAAGAATCAATTAAGTAGAATTTTCGTTCAATATAAAAAGCGTAGATGGAAGTGTAAACTTTCAAAGCTGATTCAGTTAAGAGGTGAATATCCGATGTAGTAAATTTTTACAGATGAATGAATGTGGACCCAATTGGACCTATTATCCTGTGCAACATTGCCTCTATGTCTTCGTTAATCACCCCCATGGCTACCGGTGTTGTTCCCCTTGCAATGACAGCTGGGGGATATAACCTAAAAACAATCATGAAAGCTGGTATAATTCCCGCTTATAGTACGTGGTGTTGTCAGTGTGTTAGCGACTATGACCATGTTCCCGATTTAGGTTTGCTCCCGATATACCCGTTCCTTCCTACATTGATTCAAGTAAAATCTGATGGTTCTGTGGATTTAAATTCCGCTATACGGTGAAGGCATCAGGGGATCAATCAGAACAGCCCGCAAGCTTTAGTAGCTTGTGGGCTGTTTGTTTCTACCCAGGAAAGCCTTGAAAGAGCTTTGTAAAGTATAAATATAGGTAACGCCTTGTTCCAACCGGCGTTTCCTGGTATACTAAAGAAAACGCGCTGTACGAGAGGAGGTGGGAGAGTGAACAAGACCGAACTGCTGGACCGCTGCGCCCGCAGCGGGGAGGAGCGGACCCTGCTGGCCCGGGTTTTGGACAAGCTGGAGCTGGCCCAGAACCGGGGCGTCCCCGCCCACACCCCCTTCCTGACCCCGGGGGAGCAGGCCTCCGCCGCCGATCTGCTTACCGCCTGGGGAAATCCCCGGTACGCCGCCTTCGGGGGCTATGAGGGCTCGGAGCGGAACATCCTCTATTTTCCCCCCGACTGGCAGGAGCCGGAGGACGCCCTCTCCGACCCGGAGGGCCCCCTGGCCGCCCTGGAGGGGACCTTTCCAAACGGGGCCGCGCTTACCCACCGGGACATTCTGGGGTCTCTCATGGGCCTGGGCATCACCCGGGAGAAGCTGGGGGACATTTTGATGTTAGAGGGGAAGTGCCAGGTGGTTGTCCTGCGGGAGGCCCTGCCCATCCTCCTGAGCCAGTGGGAGTCCGCCGGCCGGTGGAAGGTGTCGGTGGGGGAGATCCCCCTCTCCGCCCTCACCCCCAGGCCCCCCACCGTCAAGACCCTCCGGGACACGGTGGCCGCCCTGCGGCTGGACGCGGTGCTGGCGGCGGGCTTCTCCACCTCCCGGTCCAAGGCGGCGGACCTCATCTCCGCCGGGCGGGTGTCCATCAACCACCGGGAGTGCATGAAGGGGGACCGGACGGTGAACGAGGGGGACGTGCTCACCTGCCGCGGCCTGGGCAAGTGCGTGGTGAAGGAGGTCCTGGGGGCCTCCAGAAAAGGACGGATCATGCTGGTGCTGGAGCGGTATCAATAACGAGAACAGGTGGTGCAGGATATGCCAAGCTATGAATACGAATTTGAGCGGCTGGAGCTCTCGGCCGGCGGGTACAGCCTGTTTGGCGGAGTGGGCATCCAGCTGGAGGGCCACCAGGAGCGGATCTGCCGCCGGGGCCGGGAGGGCTGGCGGTATGCGGGCTTTCTGCCTGTGGAGCAGCGGGCCACCGGCCACATCGAGGCCGTCGAACTGATCTTTGAGCGCCCCATCCCCAGAGGGACGGGACAGTAGGAGGAAGCTATGGAACAAGCAAAAATCGACCGGATCAACGCCCTGGCCCGCAAGGCCAAGACCCCGGAGGGGCTGACGGAGGAGGAGAAGCACGAGCGGGCCCTGCTCCGCCGGGAGTACCTGGACGCCGTGAAGGCCAACCTGGAGAGCCAGCTGGAGCACACCTACCTCCAGCGGCCCGACGGCACCCGGGTGCCCATGAAAAAGCGGAAAGACTGAGATTCTTAATCTTCCGCAGCATGTCAAAAAGCGCGCGAGAGCTTTTTAACACGCTGCCAAGCGTTTGAAACTTTCGAAAAAGTTTCAAACGTTGTTTGATTGCACGTGAAAGAAAACCCTGATGGTTTTCTTTCACACTATCTTTCCTTCCGAGACCTGTCACCCGGAAGTATTTTGATGCGTGGAGGAAGATTCTTAATCTCACGTTCATTGACAATTCTCTCTGGGTCTGCAATAATGGGGTTAGACCCTTTGAAATGAAGCATTTCAGGAGGACCGCCATGCTACCGATCAAATTTGTCACCGATTCCGCCGCCGACATCCCCCGCGCCCTGCGGGAGGAACTGGGCATTCAGGTGCTCCCCTTCCCCATCGCCATGGGGAACAAGGAGCTCCAGGACGGCTATGATTTTACCCCTGAGGAGTTTTATCCCATGCTCCTCTCGGCGGCTCAGATTCCCACCCACGCCCAGCTCAACCCCTTTGTCTTCAGCCAGTGCTTTCAGGAGGCGTTTCAGGAGGGGTGCCGCTGCCTGATCTATACCGCCATCAACGCCAAGGGCTCTGCCACCTATCAGAACGCCGCGCAGGCCCGGGAGGAGTTCTATGAGGACTATCCGGAGGCAAAAGAGACCTTTCACATCCATATTCTGGACTCCCGTACCTACACCATGGGCTACGGCTGGGCGGTGGTCCAGGGGGCCAGAATGGCCCGGGACGGTGCGGACGAGGGGGAGATCGTGGCCTATATCCAGGACTGGATCGACCACGCCCGGGTGATCTTCGCCCCCCTGGACCTGCGCTTCGCCAAGAAGTCGGGCCGGGTGTCCGCGGCGGCCGCCTTCATGGGGGACGCCCTGGGGCTCAAGCCCATCATGACCTTTGAGAACGGGGACTCCAAGGTCCTCTCCAAGGTGCGGGGGGAGAAGAATGTGGTCCCCGCCCTGCTGGAGCTTTGCCGGAAGACCAGAAAGGCCGGAACCCCCTATCTGGTCATCGAGGGGAACAACCGGGAGCAGGCCGCCCGCCTGGAGGAGGAGGCCGCCAAAAACCTGGGGGCGCCCGCGGATATGACCTATTCCATTGGCGGCGTGGTCGCCATCAACGCCGGGCCCAATCTCATCGGCCTGGTCTATCGGGAAGAGTAAGCCAAGCGATACAGCGGCCCCGGCCCGGAGTTTTCGGGACGGGGCCGGTCTGCATGCCGGGCCGGCGGTGCGTCCGCCGGATAGAAAGGAAGTCAGATCCCAATGGAGGAAAGGAAGCTCTCCTGGCCGGAGCGGGGCAAGCTGTGGGCCAGGCTGGGAATCCGGCTGGCCCTGCTGGTGCTGGCCCTGTGGCTGCTGCAGGCGGTGGGGCTGCCCCTGCTCTCTCTGTTCGCACCCTTTGTGGCCGCCCTCATCACGGCGGCCATTCTGCATCCCCTCATCCGGTGGCTGCAGCGGCGGCTGGGGGTGCCCCGGAAATTTTCCACCCTGCTGATTCTGCTGCTGCTGTTCGGCCTGCTGGGGGCGGGGATCGGCTATCTGGGGTACGCCGGGGGCGTGGAGCTGGTGGCCCTGGTGCAGAACTGGAACGGCCTGCTGGAGAACCTGCAGAGCACCCTGGATCAGATCGAGATCATGTCCGCCCAGCTGTGGAGGCTGGTGCCGGCCCAGCTCACCGCCGCGGTGGAGTCGGTGACCCAGGGGTTCATGGAGTGGCTGAGCAGCGCGATGCCCAACCTACTCAACGCGGCGGTGGAGTATACCACCGACAAGGCCAGAGGGGTGCCGGATGTGGTGCTGGCCCTGATCATCTATATTATGGCCTGCTACATGCTCACGGTGGACTACCCCTATCTCCGCAGCCAGGCGGTCCAGCACACCCACCAGCGGCTGCTCCATTTTTTGAAGCAGGTGCGGGACACCGCCCTGGCCGCCTTTGGCGGCTATCTCCGGGCGGAGTTCCTGCTGTCGGTGGTGGTGTTCTTCATCCTGCTGGTGGGCTTCTTTGTCATCGGGCAGCCCTACGGCCTGCTTCTGGCCCTGGTGCTGGCCGTCATGGACTTCATCCCCATCATCGGGGCCGGGACGGTGATGGTCCCCTGGGCGGTCGTCGACCTGTTTATGGGGAACTACTTCCACGCCGTCCAGCTCATGGTCATCTGGGGCGCCATCGCCCTGTTCCGCCGGGTGGGGGAGCCCAAGTTTGTGGGCGACCAGACCGGGCTGTCCCCCATCGCATCCCTTATCAGCATCTACATCGGCTGGCGGCTGGCCGGGGTGCTGGGTATGATCCTGGGGCCCACCATCGCCCTGATCGCCCTGAACCTGATCCGGCTGGGCATCTTCGAGGGGGTGCGCCTGGACCTGGCCGCCGCCGCCGAGGACATCATGGCCGTCCTCCGGGAGCGCCCGCCCCGCAAGGAGGAGTAGAGCCGGGGGCAGCAGCAGGGACGCCCCTGCAATAGGGCGGCGGCCACGCGGGCGGGTGAGGACACCCGCCCATACGGCATAAACAAACCGTCTTCATAGCTGGGACCATTCCCCTCATCCGGCCCCTTCGGGGCCACCTTCCCCTAAAGGGGAAGGCTTTTTGCGGGGAAGGCGCATGCGAGCGACCGCAAGGGTCGCCCCTACAGCGAACCACGGCCCCTTCCGAGATACGACGGGAGGGGCAAGCCCCTCCCCTACGGGGTTTAAGAATACCTCTCATGGTTTGGGTAGGGGAGGCCCTTGGGCCTCCCGCCAGGATTTACACCGAGAGCGTTGGCTGGGAAACCCAGGCGCAGTCTGAAAACCGCAGTAAAATCAAATTTTGTACACCCAGGGCCCCAGTGGGCCCGGATTCAAACGCACCCAAGCACTCCTGATTTTGCGCGCCGGAAATATTTTGCCTACTTCAAGGGGTAACCCACGTAAATGGGGTCCGGGGAAGGGCGACTATGAGCACGAAGTGCTCATCTGGAGCCGGTCCCTATCCCCTCTGTCCCTTCGGGACATCTCCCCTTGATAAGGGGAGTCGGCCCCGGGGCGTTTTGCCCAATCCCTCGTTGCTCCCGGCGAAGCCCAGCGAAGCGGGTTCGCCGGGAAGAGGAGGAGCAAGGGAACGAACGCAGTTTTCGCCGCCAGGCGGAAACGGAGTGGAGTGGACTCAAGGTGAATTGGCCCGAAGGGACAAGAGAAGGTGGCCTGGGCCATTGCGACGACGAGCCGCCATGGGCAAAGGAACTCGCCGCCCGCAGGCGGCGAAATCCCCTGCGAAAACCTTCCGGAGCGGCGCGCCGAGGTCGTCGCGCCCTACAAGGATGCAGGAAAAAGACTATTTCTTCCCCTGCCCCTCCCGGGCGGCAAAGCTCTGGTTGATCCGCTCCCCGGAGTTGTGGATGAGCTGGAGCATGGACTGATACAGGACGGGGTAGTCCCGGGCCAGGGCGGCGTGGTCCATCTCGGGCATCTTCCCCTTGGCTTTGGCGTGGGCGGCCAGGGCATCGGAGAGCTCCACCTCGCTCAGGTGCATGTCCGCGTCGGCCAGACCGGCCATAAAGTGCCGCTGGGAGACGGAGAAGAAGTCCGGATTGTTCTCCGGGTTGGCGTGGTACAGGTGCCGGTAGACCTTATAGAGGGCGGTGGACAGGTAGTTGGATGCGGCCCGGATGGCCTCCCGGCTGCCCGTCTTGCCCAGCAGGTCGAAGAGCATGCCCACCGAGTTCACCAGCAGCTTCTTGGACAGCAGGGCCAGCACCGACCCCCGCATGGAGTTGTCCTTCTCGTCGCTGATGTCATAGAGCTCCTCGGTGCCGATGGTGGTGCCGTCCCGGGTGAGGGTCCGGCCCAGCAGGTAGTCGGCGGACACCCCGTAGTAGTCGCAGGCCTTGACCACGAAGGTCAGGCCCGGCTCCCGGATGCCGTTTTCGTAGTGGGACAGCAGGGCCTGGGAGATACCCAGGACTCCGGCGGCGGTGCGCTGGCTGACCCCTTTTTCCTGCCGCAGAAGGGACAGGGTGCGGGAAAATTCTGCGTTCAAATTTCTCACCTCAAACGAAAATCAATACACTTGGTATAGTATAAACGATGGTATACCTGTCGTAAAGAGCATATTTCTTTTTTCTGCAAAATTTTTGCATAAAACGATTGAAATTATCGCAAAATGGAAGGGCAGTTTCCCTTGCATTTTGCGTCGGAAAATGCTACCATAGACCCTGAAAACAGGTGTTTTCCCGCTTTCAAGTTTTGTCTGGAAGGAATGGTTCACAATGTTCAAGAAACTGATCAGCATTCTGAAAGAGCATCCCCGCAAGATCGTCTTTACCGAGGGCACCGACCCCCGCATTCTGGAGGCCTCCGCCCGCCTGCTGTCCGGTACGTTCCTGACCCCCATCCTGCTGGGAAATGAGGACGAGGTCCGCGCCGCCGCCGAGGACGCCGGCTTCAACATCCGGGGCGCCGTCATCATCGACCCGGAGAAGTATGAGAACATGGAGGCCATGGTGGCCAAGATGGTGGAGCTGCGCAAGGGCAAGATGACCGAGGACGAGGTCCGGGCCGCCCTGAAGAAGAGCAACTACTTCGGCACCATGCTGGTGGCCATGGGTGAGGCCGACGCCCTGCTGGGCGGCGCCACCTACTCCACCGCCGACACCGTCCGTCCCGCCCTGCAGCTGGTGAAGACCAAGCCCGGCAACAAGATCGTCTCCTCCTGCTTCATCCTGGTGCGCCCCTCCGCCACCGGCGACAACGACGTGCTGGCCATGGGCGACTGCGCCATCAACATCAAGCCCAACGAGGACGAGCTGGTGGAGATCGCCGTGGAGACCGCCAAGTGCGCCCGGATCTTCGGCGTGGACCCCAAGGTGGCCTTCCTGAGCTACTCCACCTTCGGCTCCGGCAAGGGCGAGGACGTGGACAAGATGCGCAACGCCTGCGAGAAGACCAAGGCCGCCATGCCCGACGTGCCTGTGGACGGCGAGATGCAGTTCGACGCCGCCGTCTCCCCCCGCGTGGCTCAGACCAAGTGCCCCGACTCCAAGGTGGCCGGCTACGCCAACACCTTCATCTTCCCCGACATCAACGCCGGCAACATCGGCTACAAGATCGCCCAGCGTCTGGGCTCCTTCGAGGCCTACGGCCCCATCCTGCTGGGCCTGAACGCCCCCATCAACGACCTGTCCCGCGGCTGCAACGCCCAGGAGGTCTATTCCATGGCCATCATCACCGCTGCTCTGGCCGGGAACTGAGCTTTTACCGCAAACTTTCTTGGCGGGCCCCCATTGGGGGCCCGCTTCGCTTTGGCTTCGCGGCCATGGAATAGACCTCGGGGCCCCAATAAAGGGGTTCCCCGCCCGAGCCCAGCGGCAGCGGGTCGGGTGGGGAGAGGAGGAGCAAGGGAGCGGGCGCAGTTTTCGCCGTCAGGCGGAAACGGAGACAAGCGGACTTTGCGACGACGATGGGGCGCGCCGAATGGCGCGTACAAGCGTTTTGTCCGCAGGACAAAACCTTGGCGGAAGGGCGGCTTTGCCGCCCTGAGCATTTCAATTAACAGGGTACCCGCGAAAGCGAAGCTTTCGTGGGATTGGCCGCACCGTGGGAAAAGCGTTGTTATCGACATCGAGGAGTAATTCTTACTCTTTGCGGAAATCCCCGCCGTTTGGCGGGGATTTCTTTTGCCTCTTTTGTGTGCGGCCGCCCGGGGCCCCACAAAGGGGACCCAAAGCGGGTCCACCACAGCGGGCCCGCTTTGGGAGAGGAGGAGCAAGGAGGCGTGCGCAGTTTTCGCCGTTAGGCGGAAACGGAGCTTAGCGGAGTTTGCAACGACGATGGAGCGGCGCAAAGGGCCCTCCAAGTATGTAAAATACAGGCACTGTGCAAACTTTGGATCGCTGCGGATTTCGAGCTTCCATAGAGCAGAAACATTTGCTGGCAAGAAATTTTAAAAACCTAGTTGACAGACTGGGAAAATCTGATATAATATGTCATCGTAAAATTGAATTACCTTATCAAGAGCGGCGGAGGGAACGGCCCGATGAAGCCCGGCAACCTGCGGAGGAAGGAAAACTCTGCAAGGTGCTAAATCCGGCGGCAGTGGATCGAAAGATGAGGGTGCGAAGAATCCAAACGCTCCGCCGCGGCGGGGCGTTTTTTCGCCTCAACACCAGAGAAAGGAATTATACTATGGCAAAGAGACTGTTTACATCGGAATCCGTCACCGAGGGGCATCCCGACAAAATCTGCGACCAGATCTCCGACGCGGTGCTGGACGCGATCCTGGCTCAGGACCCGGCCGCGCGGGTGGCCTGTGAGACCACAGTGACCACCGGCCTGGTCCATGTGATGGGGGAGATCACCACCAGCTGCTATGTGGATATCCCCAAGATCGCCCGGGATGTGGTGCGGGACATCGGATATGACCGGGCCAAGTTTGGCTTTGACTGCGACACCTGCGCGGTGCTCACCTCTATTGACGAGCAGTCCCCCGACATCGCCATGGGCGTGGACAAGTGCCTGGAGGCCAAGGAGGGGGAACAGGACGACGGCCTGGACAACGGAGCTGGAGACCAGGGCATGATGTTCGGCTACGCCTGCGATGAGACGGAGGAGTATATGCCTCTGCCCATCTCCCTGGCCCACAAGCTGGCCCGCCGCCTGACCCAGGTGCGCAAGGAGGGGCTGGTGAACTATCTGCGTCCCGACGGCAAGACCCAGGTCACCGTGGAGTATGACGAGAACGACAAACCCCTACGCATTGACGCGGTGGTGGTATCCACCCAGCACGGGCCCGAGGTGGAGCTGGCCCAGATCCGCCAGGATATGATCGACCTGGTGATCCGTCCCACCATTCCGGCCAGCCTCATGGACAACGACACCAAGATCTACGTGAACCCCACCGGCCGCTTCGTGGTGGGCGGCCCCCAGGGTGACTCCGGCCTCACCGGGCGGAAGATTATTGTGGACACCTATGGCGGCAGCGCCCCCCACGGCGGCGGAGCTTTCTCCGGCAAGGACCCCACCAAGGTGGACCGCTCCGCGGCCTATGCCGCCCGGTGGGTGGCCAAGAACGTGGTGGCCGCTGGCCTGGCCTCCCGCTGCCAGGTGCAGCTGGCCTACGCCATCGGCGTGGCCCAGCCGGTCTCCGTGCGGATGGACACCTTCGGCACCGGGAAGCTGAGCGACGAGGAGCTGTCCGATATGGTCACCACCGTCTTTGACCTGCGCCCCGCCGCCATCATCCGGGACCTGGACCTGCGCCGGCCCATCTACCGCCAGCTGGCCGCCTACGGCCACTTCGGACGGGACGACCTGGACCTGCCCTGGGAGAAGACCGACCGGGTGGATGCCCTTTTGGCCCGGAGATAAGGGAGAGAACGTGTCCCGGTGGAAGGGCGCGCAAGCGCCCCGCGCCTTTTAACGCGGCAGATATCAATTTGAATCCGTGGAATCCAGCCCGGCGAGGTTTCGCTGGGCTGGAATTTTTATGGGTTCGTTTCATGTCATACAATAACATTTGCTCAATCTTGTGCCGAGAGAGATACGAATTTGAGACACAATAGACCTTGACGATAAATAATAAGTTTTCTTATAATAATATATGACATAGTAAGAATACTTATTATCTCAGGAGTGTCTCTATGGAATCACTGCACTATCTGTTGATGAAGACCCATACCATCCTGAACCGGCAAATTTTGAACTGTGCGGGAAAGGTTGGGCTGACGGCCGGACAGCCCAAGGTTTTGGAGTTTCTCTCTCAGCATGGGGAATCAGACCAAAAGACCATCGCCTCCTACTGTGAGATCGAGCCGGCCACGGTGGGCAGCATTCTGCTGCGGATGGAGCGCTCCGGCCTGGTCGTCCGGCGGCAGCACGAGGGAAACCGCCGCTCTCTGTTCGTCTCGCTGACAGAGCAGGGGGAGCAGGCGGCTGCGGCAGTGGCGGAGATTTTCAGAGAGACAGAGACGGCGGCGGTTTCCGGCCTTTCGCCAGAGGAACTGGAACAGCTGAAAGGGCTTCTGGACCGGCTGTGGAGGAGCATGGAGACGCATCGTATGCAGCATGACAGCGGAGAGGAGAAGAACGAAATTCAATGACAACAAAACGAACCATAGAAGAGTGGGGAAAGCGGTATCTGGTCTTATGTGTGGGGCTTTGGATCATGTCCCTGGGGGTGGCCTGTTCCATCAAGGGGGCGCTGGGTACGTCGCCTATTTCCAGCCTCCCCTACGCCATGAGCGGCTTTCTGCCCCTGACCGTAGGGAGCTGTACCATTATTATGCACGTGGGCTTTATTCTGCTGCAGATTTTGATTCTGCGGCGGCAGTACGACCCCATGCAGCTGATTCAGCTGCCCGTGGCCCTGTTGTTTGGATATCTGACGGATTTTGCGCTGTGGGCAGTGGACTGGATTCAATGTACCGCTTATTGGCAGCAGTGGCTGGTGTGCCTGGTAGGGATCTGCCTGGTGGCTGTGGGAGTCAGCTGCGAGGTAACCGCCGATGTAGCGGTCCTGGCGGGAGAGGGCGTGGTCCTGGCCGTATGTAAGGTGGCGCCGATCCAGTTTTCCGCCATGAAGGTGATCTTTGATGTGACCCTGGTAGTCAGCGCCTGTGTCCTCTCCCTGACGTTTACCGGAGAGATCTCCGGCGTCCGGGAGGGTACCCTGGCCGCGGCCCTCCTGGTGGGGACGCTGACTCGACAGATCCGCCGCCCCATGGGGCAGCTGGAAGCCTGGTTTACCGCGCAAAAGCCGAAGATTGGGGCTGAGTCGCCCCAGATGTGACGGACTTGCATTTATGTAAGTCAAAATGCCCAGGAACAGAGATTGCTCTGTTCCTGGGCATTTCAGATTGTCAAAAACCTATGTAGAGATGAATCCGCTCAAGTTTTGGCGGGGAAGCTCGAGGGGGGCGGCAGCCCGCCTCGAGTGGGATCAAATGCCCTGAATGCCTTGCATGGCAAGGCGTTCAGCGAGCGCAGCGAGGACTTTTCCGCCGCTGAACGGCGGGAAAGTAATGGCATTTTTGCAGGCCGTCGGAAAAGTCTCTAGACTTTTTCGACGGCCTGAGGGCCAGAGGAACAATCCTCTGGCCCTTTCCGGTTCTTCTGATGGTCGACGGGAAGGGGAGAGGCTACATTTTTTCTCCCTCATTTTCCTTGTTTTCCTCTAATTTTCCCCGTTTTTTTACCTTTCCCAGGGGATTTGCCCGGGCGGCTGTGCGTAAATCGTCGTTGTCCACGTGGGTGTAGATCTGGGTGGTGTTCAGGTGGTCGTGGCCCAGCACCTCCTGGAGGGTGCGCACATCCACGCCGTTTTGGAGCATCAGGGTGGCCGCCGTGTGGCGCAGCTTGTGGGCGGAGTACTGGGTGCTGTCCAGGCCGGCGGCGGCCAGATGCTTCTTCACCAGCTTGTGGACCGCCGCCCGGGAGATGCGCCGCCGGTTCTGCAAGGTTACAAAGAGGGCGTTCTGGTCCACTAGGGTGAGCATGCTCCGCTCGGTGAGCCAGTCCTCCAGCGCGCTCTGACATGCCTCGTTGAGAAAGAGCATCCGCTCCTTGTTGCCCTTGCCCAACACCCGCAGCTGATTGCCACGCACGTCGGTGACGTTCAGCCCCACCAGCTCGGAGATCCGCAGGCCGCAGTTTAAAAACAGAGTTAGGATACAGTAATCCCGGGCCTGATTGGCTCCGTCCACGTGGTCCAAGAGGCTTACACTTTCTTCCAAATCCAGATACCGGGGCAGCGACTTTCTCAGATGGGGCGAATCCAGGTCCTGCATGGGGTTTTCGGAGATCAGCTTGGCCTTGTTGGTGAGGTACTTATAAAAGGAGCGGATGGCGGCCACCTTACGGGCCCGGGCGGGCGCGGAGAGCCCGCTGTGGGCGTCCGGGCTGTTGGGATGGACGATTCGGTCCCGGGACAGGTAGTTCATATAGGAATACACGTCGCTGAGGGTGACGGAGCCGACAAGCTCCAGATCCACGTCGTCAATAGAGATTTGGTCCAGCGGCGTATTGCGGGCGACGCGGCCTTTGTCCAGCTTGAGGAAGCGGAAAAAGTTCCGCAGGTCCAGAAAATATTCGTCCACGGTCCGGCGGGAGTGGCCCTGGATGGTCTCGTGGTAGACCAGGAAATCCCGCAGGATGGGTGGTGCATCAGTGCGATAATCCGTCACAAGTAATCAAATCGTGCAGCAAAAGAAAAGGAGCCGGACCTGGAGCGCCGCAGGCTCCAAAGGCCTGAAATCCTGGAAAACCCGGGAGAGGGGCCATTTTGCCTCCTCTCAGGTCAACAAAATTTTTATTTTGTTGACCTGCATCCCCAAATTCATAGCCGCCCTCCCCGGCGGCTCTTCTGGCTCTCAAGGCTCCTTCCAGCGGCGGACGATTTGTGCCTCCCTTCTCTTTCAGCATGGTTGGATTGTTTTTCTTATCTTACCACGTGCCAGAAGGTCCTGTCAACGGAAAACCACGGGTGCGCTCTGGAGTCAGAACCGCCCAAGCTGTCCGGCCTGTGTCCGCTGGCGCTGTCCGCCGCGCTGCTCTGACAAACTGCCTGCGACGGACGCATACTGAGCCGCCCCTGTCCCGACGGCCCCGTGCTTTCGAGCCGCCCCCACTTTAAACAGCTGCAAACAGCTGCCTCCCACCGCTTGTCCAGTCTATTTTCGCGTGCTCCCTTTCCCGGGAAAACCTGCTATAATTTCAAAGGACATAACGGAATCAACAGGGGGAATTTTCCATGATCGGCACGGGAACCATCGCCAATGTCCTGGCCATTATAGCGGGCGGCTCACTGGGCCTGCTGGCCAAGGGGGGCCTGAAAGAGCACTGCCAGGAGGGTATTCTGAAGGCTCTGGGGCTGGCCACCCTGTTCATTGGGGCCTCGGGGGCTCTGGCGGGGATGCTGGCCGCGGAAAACGGCGTTCTCTCCTCCGCCGGCACGGGCAAAACCCTGGCCATGATCCTGGCACTGGCCCTGGGGGCGCTGGCGGGCGAGTTCATCGACCTGGATCGGCGCATGGAGCAGCTGGGGGCCTGGCTGAAGGCCAAGGCCGACCGGGGCGGCGACAGCCAGTTCATCCAGGGCTTTGTCACCGCCTCCCTCACCGTGTGCATCGGGGCTATGGCCATCGTAGGCTCCATTCAGGACGGCCTCACCGGCGACGCGGCCACCCTGTACACCAAATCCATCCTGGACTTTATGATCGTGATGATCTTCGCCTCCATCTACGGCAAAGGGGCCATCTTCTCCGCCCTGCCGGTGGGAGTGCTCCAGGGGGCGGTCACCCTCTGCGCCGGGCTGGTGGCCCCAATATTCAGCGATGGGGTCATCGCCAACCTGTCCTTCCTGGGAAATATGCTCATCTTCTGCGTGGGGGTCAACCTGTGCTTCGGCGCCAAGTTTAAAGTGGCCAACCTCCTCCCTGCCCTGGTTTTCGGACCGGTGTTTCAGTGGGCGGTGTCTTTCCTTCCGATATAAATTGATGGGTAAACAGAGCCTCTCCGGCCGCTTCGGAGGGGCTCTGTTCTATTTGAAGGCGCAAAAATTGAGGCGGTCCCGGATCGGGACCGCCTCTGCAAAAGAAAGGAAAGGAAGATGGTCATCGCAGACCAACACACTTGCCGATCTGGATGACGACAGTGGGCGATAGGGCGAGCAGGGCGCACAGGCCGATTTGCTCCATGGTAAAGGGGGCCACCTGGAAGAGGCCGCTCAGGAAGGGCACAAACAGCACCGCCGCCAGCAGCACGATTCCAGCGCAGAAGGCGGCCAAGCTGGCCTTGTTGCTCAAAAAGCCCAGGGCGAAGATGGACTGCTGCCCCCTGCAGTTGAAGCCGTGGAACAGCCGGGCCAGGGTGAGGGTGGCAAAGGCCAGCGTCATGGCCAGGGCGCTCCCCCCGCTGTTCAGGCCCATAAAGTAGGCGGCCATGGTGGCGGCGGCGATGAGAAGGCCGTACACGCCGATGCGGCCCATGAGAGACCGGCTCAGGATGGGCTCCTTGGGGTCCCGGGGCTTCTGGGAGAGCAGGTCGCCGGTGGCAGGCTCCACCCCGATGGCGATGGCGGGCAGGGAGTCGGTCAGCAGGTTGATAAACAGCAGGTGAACCGGCAGGAAGGGATTGGGCAGGCCCAGAATCGAGGTGACCAGTACGCTGAAAATGCCCGCCATATTCCCCGAGAGCAGGAAGGTGATGGCGTTTTTGATGTTGGTGTACACGCCCCGGCCGTTGACCACCGCTTTGACGATGGTGGCAAAGTTGTCGTCGGCCAGGATCATGGCGGCGGCGTCCTTGGACACCTCGGTGCCGGTGATACCCATAGCCACGCCGATGTCCGCGGACTTGAGGGCGGGAGCGTCGTTCACCCCGTCGCCGGTCATGGCCACAATCTTCCCCTTGCGCTTCCAGGCGTTGACGATGCGGATCTTGTGCTCCGGGGACACCCGGGCGTAGACGGACACATGCTCCAGCTTCCGGTCCAGCGCCTGGTCGTCCAGCTCGTCCAGCTCCCCGCCGGACAGGGCCTCGTCTCCCTCCTGGAGAATGCCGATCTGTTTGGCAATGGCAGAGGCGGTGACCTTGTGGTCGCCGGTGATCATCACGGTGCGGATGCCGCCCCGCTTGGCGTCGGCCACCGCCTGAACTGCCTCCGGACGGGGCGGGTCGATCATGGAGATCAGACCGATAAAGGTGTAGTCCCGCTCATCCACCAGGGTGACCTGCCGGGCTCCCGGCATCCCACGGAAAGCAAAGGCCAGCACCCGCAGCCCCTGGCTGGACAGAGCCTGGTTCACTGCCAGAATCTGCTCCCGCCGTTCCTGTGTCAGCTCTACAACCCCCTCGGAGGTGAGCAGGCTCACAGACCGGTCCAGCAGCACATCCAGCGCCCCCTTGGTGAGCATCACCGTCTCCCCCTCCTCCAGCACGTGGAGGGTGGACATGAGCTTCCGGTCGGAGTCAAAGGCCAGCTCGCACAGCCGGGGGTACTGCTCCCGGTAGGCCCGCTCCTCGATGCCCATGCGGTCGCCGATCATAATGAGGGCCACCTCGGTGGGGTCGCCCACGGCAGTCCCCTTCTCCTCGTCGGTAGTGGCGTCGCTGGCCAGAATAGCGGCACGGACCAGCCGCCGGTGAATGGGGTTCTCCAGCGTCAGCTCCTGGCAGGAAATGAGCTCCCCGTCTACAAAGGCGGTCTGGGGGGTCATTTTGTTCTGGGTGAGGGTGCCCGTCTTGTCCGAACAGATCACCGACACCGCCCCCAGGGTCTCCACCGCCTTGAGCTCCTTCATGATGGCGTTCTCCTTGGCCATCTTCTGGGTGCCCATGGCCTGGACGATGGTGACAATGGAACTGAGGGCCTCGGGGATGGCGGCCACCGCCAGGGCCACGGCGAACATGAGGGAGTCCAGGATGGCCTGGGTGCCGAACCCTCCCGCGTGGTACAGGGACAGGGCGAATACGCCCACGCAGATGATGAGGATGATCATGGCCAGCCGGCGGCTGAACTGGTCCAGGCTCTCCTGGAGGGGAGTCTTGCGCCGCTGGGTCTGGTTCATCAGGGCGGCCACCTTTCCCAGCTCGGTGTCCATGCCGGTGCCGGTGATCACCACCAGGGCCCGGCCATAGGTGACCAGAGAGCCGGAGAACACCAGGTTTTTCCGGTCCCCAAGGGCCACCTTGTCCCCATCAATGACCGCCTCGGTCTTCTCCACCCCCTCGCTCTCGCCGGTGAGGGAGCTCTCGTTCACTTTCAGGGAGTAGTTATGGAGAATGCGGCCGTCGGCCACCACCATGTCCCCCGCCTCCAGCTCCACAATGTCGCCGGGGACGATCTGGGCGGAGGGAATCACCAGCCGCTCCCCGTCCCGGAGCACCCGGGCGGTGGGGGCGGACATGGCCTTCAAGCTCTCCAGGGATTTTTCCGCCTTGCAGTGCTGGACGGTGCCCAGCACCGCATTGAGGATCAGCACCGCAAAGATGACGATGGTGCTCTCCACATTGCCGGACAGCATGGAGATCACAGCGGCGGCAATGAGAATCACCACCAGCAGGTCCTTGAACTGCTCCAAGAACACCTGCCACACCGGCTTCTTTTTCTCCTCCCGCAGCGCGTTGGGGCCGAATCGCTCCAGCCGCTCCTGGGCCTGCTGGGAAGTGAGGCCCTCCTCCCTGCTCTCCACGGCCGCTAAGACCTGTTCGGGGGTCTGACTGTAATACCGGGACTCCATGGACATGTCTCTCCTTCCCTCCGCCGGAACCATGCAGCTTCAGCGGATCTGGTTTGCATTTTAGAAGCGGTCGTCCGGGATCAGGGCGGGCTGCAAAGAAAAAAAGACTTCTGCGCAAACGTCTGCAATCAAACGCTTACGCAAAAGTCTTGTAACCGAAATTCTCGGCGTCCGCTGCCAGGCTTGCGTTTCAAGCCGGGATGTTGACAGCGGCCCTGCACTACTCCCTTTTGCTTCCGTGAAGCTAGTATACCAGTCAGGGTTTCTTCTGTCAAGTCGGAAATGAAGCTTTTTTGTTAAGAACCTGCAAATTTTGATTTTCAGCTTTTACAAGAGGTTTCCCACAAAATCCTTTTGCCTGCACGGCATGTATAAACTCAAGAGGCGAAACGCAGTTTCGCACAAAGTTCTTTTGGTTACTTTTCTTTCAAGAAAAGTAACGCTACCGCGTGGGCGGCGATGCCCTCCTCGGCGCCGGTAAAGCCCAGCTTCTCCTCGGTGGTGGCCTTCACGTTCACCTGCTCCGGCTCCACCTTCATCCGGGCGGCCAGGTTATCCCGCATGCTCTCGATATAGGGGGCCAGCTTGGGTTTCTGGGCCAGGATGGTGGCGTCCACGTTGCCCACCTGGTATCCCTTCTTCTCCAGCAGCTCCACCACATGGTCCAGCAGCTTCAGGCTGTCCGCCCCCGCATAGGCCGGGTCGGTGTCCGGGAAGTGCCGTCCGATGTCCCCCAGGGCCGCCGCCCCCAGCAGGGCGTCCATCACCGCGTGGGTGAGCACGTCCGCGTCCGAGTGGCCCAGCAGCCCCAGGGTGTGGGGCACCTCCACCCCGCCCAGAATCAGCTTCCGGCCCTCTACCAGCCGGTGTACGTCGTATCCGTGTCCAATGCGCATGGTCATCCCAGCTCTCCCCTCTCCCGCGCGTCCAAAATGGCCTCCCCCACGATCAGGTCAAAGGGGGTGGTCAGCTTCAAATTCTCCCGGCTTCCCCGGGTGAGGGACACCTTCATGCCCAGCCGCTCCACGGCGGCGCAGTCGTCGGTGAGCACCTCCCCGTCCTCCAGAGCTTTCTGCACCGCCGCGCGGATCAGGTCGGCCTGGAACACCTGGGGGGTCTGGACGGCAAACAGGGTGGAGCGGTCCACTGTCTCCACCGCCAGGCCGTTTTCCGAGCGCTTCACCGTGTCGGTGATGGGCACCGCCGGGGCAGCCGCCCCGGTCTGGGCCGCCCTGTGGAGGACCTCCTCCAGCACGTCGGGCGGCAGCAGGGGCCGGGCCCCGTCGTGGATGGCGATGAGCTCCGCGTCCTCCCGCACCTCGCTTAACCCGGCCTGGACCGAGTGGATGCGCTCCTTGCCCCCCTTGATGACCTTGCTCACCTTGGTGAGGGCGAAGTCCTGGCAGATGCTGCCCACCTCCACCATCAGGTCCTCCCGGGTGACCACGACGATCTCCGCGATGTCCGGGCACTGCTGAAACACCCGCAGGGTGTGCACCAGCACCGGCAGCTCCCCCAGGGTGGTGAGCACCTTGTCGATGCCCTCCATCCGCCGGGCGCTCCCGGCCGCCACCACCACGGCGGACCAGATATGTACCGATTTCTTCCGGCCCAGCCGGGAAAGAAGACCTGCCATCCTCTTGTTCCTCCTCCGCAAAAGAGGAGCCCTTCGGCTCCCCCTTGTCCAGTCTATGCGCTTTCCTTCTGTACAATTACGCCAGGGCCTGGTTAATCCGCTCCTCCACAGCCTCATAGCTGCTGCTCTGGCACATGACAATTTCCGAAATCAAGATCTGCTTGGCGGAGTGGAGCATCTTCCGCTCTCCGGTGGACAGTCCCCGGTCCACGTCCCGGAGCATGAGCCCCTTCACCACCTGGGCCACCTGGAACAGGTCTCCGCTCTTGAGCCGCTCCATATTCTCCCGGTAGCGCCGGTTCCAGTTGTTGGTCATCTCCACATGGAGAGAGGACATCTCATCCAGCACCCGGTCGGCCAGAGCCCTGTCCACAATGGGCCGCACGCCGATCTCCTCACAGTGTTCCACAGGGACCATTACCACCATCGCCCGCACCGGCAGCTTCAGGATGTAGTAATCCCGCGTCACGCCGTTGACCTTCTTCTGTACAATACTCTCCACGATGCCCGCTCCGTGCATGGGGTGGACAACCTTGTCCCCAATGTGAAACACTGCTTACACCTCCCATTCTGTTTTGATTCGCCGGAATCCGGCGCATGTTTCACATTCTGATACTTACCCAAGAATATTATAGCCAGTTTTCCGGAGTTTGACAAGTTCTCTGGGAAGTTCTCCAGAATTATTCCTTAATTTTAACATTTTTACGCTCTTACTCAAACACGCTTCCATGTGCAGTTTTGTAGGGCGGGGGCTTGCCCCCGCCGCGTCTCTCCTGCTCTGTATTTTCGCAAGGCTCGAAGGCGCGCAAAATCTGAGTAGCTCTCCGCAGTTCAATCCGGGCTACTTCGTCGTCGCGGATTTCGTATCCCTCGCTTCGCCCTATCGGACAAAGCTCGCTCACTTCATCGCTCCTCCTCTCCAACGCAAACCCGCTTCGCTGGGCTTTGCGTTGGGGGCCGCCTTCGGCGGCCTGTTGGACGGAAAATTTCGAATGGTGCGGTTCAAAAACTGCGCCTGGCTTTGACGAGCCAACGCTACCGGCCCGTTCCCGCCGTAGGGGCGGCCTTTGGCCACCCGCGGGCCGGTCTGGGACCGGCCCCTACGGAAAGACCGGAAAGTTTCCCATATTTCGTAGGGGCGGCACACGGGGCCGCCCGAGAACGGCCCGATGGGGGCATCGGGCCCTACAAAAGATCAAACGCACCTTCGGATACGCCGTAGGGGCGGGTGTCCTCACCCGCCCGCCCAGGGCTCAAATTCACCCCCGAAAAACTGTATGGGCGGCCCCATGTGGCCGCCCGCTGTACTTGTCCCCGCCGCGTTTGATCCGCAAAAAAACCACGCCGTGGAACTCAGAAGAGCTCCACGGCGCGGTTTTTAATTCGCTTATTCTTTACTCTCGTCCTCGTCGGAGGACTGACTGTCCTCCGGTCTGGGGGCGTCCTCCGCTGTCGGGGAGGCGTTCTCCTCCGCAGCGTCCGGCTCCGGCTGTCCCTCGTCCGGCTGCTCCTCAGCGGCGGGCTGTCCGCCCTCCGGCTGAGAGCCGTCGGGAGCATGCTCCTCCCCGTCTCCCAGGGGAACGGGGGGCTTGATCTCCTCGCTGACGATGTGGATGTTCTTGGCGGGAGGCTCGATATCCCCGGGCAGCGGCTTCTTTTTCTCCGACTGCCGGGTGGAGGCGTAGGCGTCCTCCACCAGGGCGGGGTCCCGGCCCTCGATGATGGCCACCATCTCGCCGCCGGTGATGGTCTCCTTCTCCAGGAGGTAGGCCACCACCTTGTGCATGTCCTCCAGGTTGTCCTGGATGAGGGCCACAGCGTCCTTGTAGCACTGGTCCAGGATGACCTTGACCTCCTTGTCCATGATGGCCGCCGTCTCCTGGGCGCAGTCCAGGCCGTAGCCGCCGTCCAGATACTGGTTGCGGATGGAGCCCAGAGCCATCATGCCAAACTCGTCGCTCATGCCGAACATGGCCACCATGTTCCGGGCGATGTTGGTGGCCTCCTGGATATCCTGGGAGGCGCCGTTGGTCATGGTGTGCATGACCACCTCCTCGGCGGCGCGGCCGCCCATGGAGACGGTGATCTGGGCCATGAGCTCTTCCTTGGTGCGCAGGTTGGTTTTGTCCTCCTCAGGCATGAGCAGGGTGTAGCCCAGGGAGCCCTCGGTGTGGGGGACAATGGTGATCTTCTGCACCGGCTCGGCGTTCTTCTGCTTGTAGGCCACCATGGCGTGGCCCACCTCGTGATAGGCCACCAGCTTCTTCTCGAACTCGGTGAGCACGGAATTTTTCTTCTCGCTTCCGGCGATGACGAACTCGAAGGAGGCCAGCAGGTCCTCCTGGGTCACCAGCCTCCGGCCGTGGCGCACCGCCCGGAGGGCGGCCTCGTTCACCAGGTTGGCCAGGTCAGCGCCCACGCACCCGGCGGTGGCCAGGGCGATCTTCTTCAGGTCCACGTCCTCGGCCAGCTTGATCTTCCGGGTGTGCACCTGGAGGGTGGCCAGGCGGCCGGCCAGGTTGGGCCGGTCGATGGTGATGCGCCGGTCGAAGCGGCCGGGCCGCAGCAGGGCCTTGTCCAGCACCTCGGGCCGGTTGGTAGCGCCCAGGACGATGATGCCCTTGCCGGGGTCAAAGCCGTCCAGCTCGGCCAGCAGCTGGTTCAGGGTCTGCTCCCGCTCGTCGTTGCCGCCGCCGAAGCGGCCGCCGTCGCGGGATTTGCCGATGGTGTCGATCTCGTCGATGAAGATGATGCAGGGAGCCACCTTGGCGGCCTCCTTGAACAGGTCACGGACACGGGAGGCGCCCACGCCCACGAACATCTCCACAAAGTCCGAGCCGGAGATGGAGAAGAAGGGGACGTTGGCCTCGCCGGCCACGGCCTTGGCAAGCAAAGTCTTGCCGGTACCGGGAGAGCCCACCAGCAGAGCGCCCTTGGGCAGTCTTGCACCGATGGCCGTGTACTTCTGGGGGTTGTGGAGGAAGTCGATGATCTCCTCCAGCGACTCCTTGGCCTCGTCCTGACCGGCCACGTCCTTGAAGGTGACACCGGTGGACTTCTCCATATACACCTTGGCGTTGGATTTGCCCACGCTGCCGATGCCGCCGATGCCGCCGTTTTTGGCCAGCAGGCGCATCACCAGCAAAAATGCCCCCAGTAGCAAAATCGTGGGCAGGACATAGGCGATCATGAACTCCAGAATGGGGCTCATCTGCGTCTGGACGGGGCTGGTGTACTTGACGTTGTGCTCCTCCAGCAGAGGCAGGAGACTGGCGTCATTGAGAGCGGTGGTATACAGGATCAGAGGCGTTTTCTCGCTCTGGGTATAGCTCTTGGGTTCCTTGTTCTTATCGGTGGCCTCCTCGGTGTAGACGTAGCCGTCCACGGGGGTGGCATACAGGACGCCGTTCTCGATCTTCAGCTCCGCCACCTGATCCTCCTGAATGAGGTCGATGAGCTGGCTGTACGGGATCTCATGGCTGCTGGCCCGCTTGGTGAGATTGTTGCTGTAAGCGTTGATATAGTTGAACACCACCGTCAGCACCAGCGCCCAGATGATGAGGGTCACCACCCCCCGCATATTGCGGTTGCGGTTCTGGTTATTTTTCTGGTCTTTCTTGTTGTTGGGATCCATGTCGGTCTCCTTCCATGCAGCCCCGCCGGGCGGGGCGCAGAAGTGCTTTAATTTTCGTGTAGTATATCACAATTCGGATATCTTCACAAGGCAAGCGGCGGGAATTTTCCTGTAAAATTTCTATGAATGGCGCTTTATCTCCCGGTCAGAGTATGGTATACTGAAACCAATTATGTATGCATTGCGAGGAAAATTCCTATGAGAGACAACGAACAGAGACGGCCGGAGGCAGAGGCGGACGGCATCATCGAGGGCCGCAACGCCGTGATCGAGGCCCTGCGGGCCGGAACGACCATGGATAAGATCTATCTGGCCAAGGGGGAGACGGACAAGACCTTAGGCCACATCGCCTCCAAGGCACGGGCTCAGGGCATCGTGGTGGTGGAGGCCGACCGGCGGAAGCTGGACGGCATGAGCCGCACCCACGCCCATCAGGGGGTCATTGCGCTGGCCGCCGTGCGGGAGTATGTGACGGTGCAGAGCCTGCTGGACGCTGCCGCCGCCAAGGGGGAGCCGCCGCTGCTGGTGGTCTGCGATGAGATCTCCGACCCCCACAATTTGGGGGCCATCCTCCGCACCGCCGAGTGCGCCGGAGCCCACGGGGTCATCATCCCCAAGCGCCGCAGCGCCGGTCTGACGGCCATTGTGGCCAAGACCTCCGCCGGGGCCGTCAGCTATATGCCGGTGGCACGGGTGGCCAATATCCCGTCCCTGCTGAAGGATCTGAAAAAGCAAGGCATCTGGGTGTTCGGCACTGCCGCCGAGGGAACGACCCGGCTCTATGACGCCGATCTCAAGGGACCGGCGGCCATTGTCATCGGCTCCGAGGGCGACGGCATGAGCCGGCTGGTGGAG
>ERZ1106929.977-NODE-977-length-27641-cov-13.396324_pt1 | contig 27641 bp, 18 predicted proteins | sample MGYA00403662_ERZ1106929 | MGnify/ENA primary metagenome ERZ1106929 (study PRJEB35170, sample SAMEA104062442) | human gut metagenome | biome: human gut; feature: human-associated habitat; material: faeces | place: Denmark | collected 2013-02-20 ... | reverse complement strand
TTGCGCTTTCATCTCGGTAATTGAATTGCCGAGGATTCCCGCTTATTATCCTAAAAATGTATCTTCTGTTTTTAGGCATTATTACTATGTATTTACATATCCTGCGGCATCAGAGGATGGTTACACAGAGCAAATACCGTATCTTCCTGGATTTCCCGATCATTTTAATACGAAATTCTTTAATTCATCTCTCTTTTTTACATGAAGCTTGTTAAAGATATCTGTAAGATAATGCTTCACGGTGTTTAGGGATACCCCCATGTGTTCTGCGATCTCCCGGTTGCTCCAATCCCGGCAGGCCAGCATGGCAATGGAAAATTCCATGGTAGTCAGAGCGTCTGTCACCGGTCTGTCTGATGCAGGATTGTGAACCGCCATCCATCCACGGCTGAAGGTAATAACTGCATCCGATATTTTTCTGTACATCTCCGGATTTTCTTTGCGGATGCAGGACTCCAGAAGTCCCTGAAGAAGTCCGTGGAGTTCGATAAACGGCTCGATAAGCTCATCCTTCACTGCCAGTTTCCATGCAGTGAGTATGGCTTTTTCTGCTTCTGCCTGATTCTTCAGACTGATTTCACACATAGCAGTCACACAGTAAAGATATATCATCCCAACAGGATAAATTTCTTTACAGGAAAACAGTGCCGCATCACAGATTCCCAGCGCTCTGCTGTATTCACCTTTCAGATAAAGGTCATGGGAAATTACATTGGCAGCAAAAATTCTCAGTCCCTGAGGCAGACTGCTCATATATTTCTTCATATCCGGCAGTTCCTCTGTAGAGAGATGTAAAAGAACCGTTCCCATATATCCTGCAAATACACAGTATGCTGTATTTCTCTCAGAAGTGGGAGCTTCCATCTCTTTTCTCAGACATTCCCGGATGATCTCAAGGCCACGTTCAGATGCCTTCGCATTTCCCAGTGTAAGATTAGAGTACACATAGAGCATACATGCAGACAGCTTCAGTTCCAGCCAGGAACTCATAATATAAATCTCCACCAGATCACTGCATTTCTGCGCCTGCCCTGTGAAATAATAAAATTCTGCAATAGCGATTTCTCGGAAATCCCTGTCTGCAAAACTCTCTGCTGCTTTTCTTGCATTTCCTGGCTCAAATGCTGTATTTATCAGTGGTAATACTGTATTTTCTGTCATATGTCCACTCTGCCATGTCCTTTCTCTCTGTATTTTTTTATATTACCACCTTTTTCCTGTTTTTTCTATAACACTTATAAATTCCCGGAACGAAAAAAATACCGGATCAGGCCTGTTTGGCTCAATCCGGTATTTTTTCATTTCACAGTTAAAACCCCATCAGGATTATTTTACAGTGATTTTCAGAGCTTTGTATACGCCATTCTGTGCATATACCCATATTGTGCAGGTTCCTTTGCCTGTTGCCCTGATAAGACCATCCGGGGTAACGGTGGCTACTTTTGTATTGCTGCTTTCATAACAGAGTTTTCTGTGGCGTGCAATCTTCTTATCTTTCTTTACTTCTTTTGCTTGTATCTGTGCAGTTTTTCCCATTTTCAGGGTGATCTTTGAAACATTCTTTTTGTTTCCAATCTGGGTTACGGAAACAGCTTTTGCATTTCCGTATTTACCGCCTCCGGTGACTGCATGTACAGATATGGATGTGTCTGTCACTACCTTTTTGCCATTTACCAGTCTGTAGGCTTTTACCACATATTTGTAGTAAGTACCTTTTTTCAGATCCTTCTGGGTCCATGTGCTGATATCTCCACCGGTGATAGTGGCAAGCTTCCTGTACTTGTAAGACTTTGTACCTGTATTACAGCGGTTGCCGTATACGAAATATCCATCTGCATCCTCAATGATGTTCCATTGTAATGTCACAGAAGTTTTTGTCTGTTTTACAGAACGGGCTCTTAACCTTCTGAAGCCTGTGGTCTTATTGATTGTGGGTTCATCCGGGACTTTCACTGTGATCATAATGGAAGCTGTAATTTTTCCATCCTCTGTTGTAACTGTGATCTCTGCAGTTCCATTTCCCACTGCTGTTACCTTGCCGTTTTCATTTACAATGGCAACTTTTTCGTTATGGGATTTCCAGATCAGTTTCTGTAAATCTGCATTTTCAGGCTCGATCTTTACTTTCAACTCTGTGGATTCACCGATCTTTGTCAGGATTTCTTTCTCTGCTTCTATGGTGAGCTTCTGGATTTCCACAGGGATTTTCACTGTTACGGAAACTGTCGCTGTATAACTGCCGCTTACAGATGTTGCGGTAATGGTGGCAGTTCCGTTTCCAACTGCTGTTACCTTGCCGTTTTCATCTACAGTTGCTACTTTCTCATCGCTGGATTGCCAGGTTACACGCTTATTGTCTGCATAGGACGGTGTCACTTCTGCGGTAAGCTGGGCAGTTTCACCTTTCTTTGTTAAGGTAAGAGTATCCGGAGATACCTTAATGCCTGTTACCGGGTAGCTTGGTGCATAGTAAGTATCCTTATACGCAATGGCATATGTGGAAAATTTATCTGCTATAAATGTAAGTGTATTTCCATTTTGAGTACACTGAACATTACTTATTTCGTCGCCATGTACACGAATCATATAGTAACTTCTTACTGTATTTGCCTGTGTCTGCCTCAAATTATCCGGAATAGAAATTGTAACATACTGAACGTTATCTTTTAAATCATTAATTCCTACTGTTCTGCTGTATGTTCCTTTAATGTCTTTGGCAATGTATGACACAAACAATGACAGATCCAAATATTTTCCAATTTCTGCATCAGATGGAATACTACTATTTCTATCAGTTATAAAATTTTTGATTTTATTTACATCATCCGGAATTTCTGATTCATTTTTAGCTTCCATCTGTAAATAAAATGTTGCATTATAAGAAGATCCATCCGGTTTATTTATCAAAATGTTTTTAATTTCTGCATCTTCTGAATCTGAAAGATTTTCCTTAAATATAGATTCTGCCTTATCTCCGGGAATTGGATTCAAAGAAGGTGACAATCCCTCTACGTTCGGGTTAATAATAACCGCAAAAGTGATATTTCCATCAGATAGTCTTTTAATGGATGTAACCCTTTTACTTATCTGTCCTGCATAATTTCCAGTTCCAGCAATGATAGCATTATATTTATCATTATTTTTTTCTACATTAATTGTATAATCTGTGTTTTCTTTCAGTTGTACTTTCTTTCCGCCGATATTGTCAGAGATAACTGCTTTAAACCCTTCAATTGAGTCACTGCTGATATTGATCACTGCCATTTCATTGGTGATTTCTTTAGGTAAAATTTTAAATTCATGCTTGCACTCAACCGACTCAGGTAATTTATAATTTGCACTAGACGTACCTGTCAGTCCAGTTGCAGTCGCAGTATATGCCTGATCACTGGCGTTACACTGTTTACCCTCTACAGTAACGGAGCACTCTTCACCACGTACAAGATTTTCCACTTTTGCAACCGGCACCTGTTCTTCACCATTATAAATAAATTCAGATGTTCCCCAGTTAAGTTCTACAGTTCTTGGTTTGATCTCTACGGTTGCCTGACCTGTTGTGGGAGCATATCCATTTTTTTCTATCGTATAGCCTACAGTCTTTTGACCTCCGGTAACATCTTTATACTCATTTGAATCTGAATAAGTGATATTTACATCCGTAATCCCCTCTTTGAGAGTTATTGTAATTCCATGAGTATCTCCATCATATTCCCCGGAATAGTTTTCTACTGTAACTAATGTTCCTGCTTTTTTTAATTCTTTTGTTTTATTTCATCCAGGATTACTACACTTATACCACAGCTTATCATCATCTTCTTTTACCTTATCAAATTTATGTTCAGAAAGTCCTTCCTTTGTCGTTTTTTGGCAGTCCGGGCAAATCACAGACGTGGTGCAGTCATTGTCATCTTTTGCATTCGTGTGGTTGCAACGTTCCAATTTAATATATTTATACTTTTTGAGACTGTCTTTCTTATTCCATGACTCTCCATTATCCGCATTAATATCTGTGCTAACAGTTAGTTTATAATTCTCCAAAGATTTTTTCTGTTCTGTTGTATAAAAGTTATTAAATGCAAATCCACCCCATTTACTACCTCGTGAAATAATCACTGGATTTCCGTAGATTGTACAATTTTGTCCGCTATCTTTCCATCCAACTCCAAAACAATCACCCTCTGCCGTAATCTCTACGTTACCACTGACTTCCTGCAAAAGTTGAATTCCTGCGGCGTCGTTACTAGAAGCAGAAACCTTTACCTTTGCGTTATCTTTTATTTTTACTCCAGCAGTTGAAGAAATAGCATTATCGCCAGCACCTCTTACTTCAATATCCAATTGTGCATAACTATCAATCAATATTTCATTTTTGCTTTTTATACCGTTTCCAAATACATCTATATTTATTTTTCCACCATGGATTTCAACAGAGGATGTGTCATCCTTCGATATCGGTATAATACCTCCTGAGAATGGTTTTACTTCTGGCTCAGTATGCTCGATTTTCAGTTCTCCTCCGTTCATAGTAAATTTGCAATTTTCATATTGAGCAATTCCTCGTATATTATTCGTTCCATATACTGTAAAACTAAGACTTCCACCGTTAAGAGTTACATTTCCTTGTGCAGAGATTCCTTCACTCTTTATATCAGCTGAAATATTTCCTGAATCAAATATCAAATTTGAACCTGAATTTGTAGAAAATGCTTTTCCTCCATATTTCATGGTAAGACTTCCATTTCCTTGAAATTTCAGTGTTCCGCTATTCATAGAAAAAAATACACCCGTAGTTGTGCCCTTCTCCCCATTATTAATAAACTTATTATCACCTATGAGCATAACAGTAACATTATCACACAACTGAATTCCACCATTTGAATACATATCATCATAATTAATAGTAGCATTTCTAAATATTAATTGTTTTGTCAATGCATTCCAGGTAACAGTTCCGCTTCCTGCCGTATATGTCTTATCCTCAGTCGGTAGCCCATTCCACCAATCCAACGCTACATGTTTGACATTTGTCAAATCCGTTGTTTCTGTCCCATTAGCAGCATATCCTTCAGCAGGATTATCGGAAAACATTTCTACTGTTTCCTCATCTCCAAACATATCTGTTGTTTCTGTCTGAGCAGAATCTTCCTGAGTTGCTTCCTGTACTATTTCATCTTCACTGTCAGGTGCTGTAAATTCTGCTGCATATGAAATTGTTCCCGGAACTACAGAATTTACTACCATTGCTGCTGTTAATACAATCACAAAACTACGTCGCCATTTTTTTCGTAACTGTTCTTTTTTCATATTTACCCCTTTCCTTTCTTCACATATGATCTTATGCTGATGTTGCTGAATCAGATCTGATTACCCCCGGAACATTCTCTGCTTCCCTCAAATCACCAATTCAGCCAAGTTCCTTTATACTAATAATTATAACATTTTCTTAGGTATTTGATAATGCACTTTTCGGCACCAAAAAGTGCCCCCTGTATAGCAAAAGCAGTGGCAGATATTGCCTGAAAAACCACCTGGGAAAAAGTTTCATTTTGATACTTTGTATGCTAAAATAAAACATATCGTATCAAATGAGAGGTTTTACAGATGTCTAAAAAGAAATATAATCTGAATACAATTTACATCTCTGAGCGTCTGCAGGAGAATCTGAAGCCGATTTCACAATCTGCATTCACTGCTGTGACCGCTCCCATGGGATATGGAAAAACAACTGCCATCAACTGGTATCTGGACAAACAGAGCAAAAACAAAAACTCCTGCGTGATCCGGATCAGTATTTATTCTGATAATCTGTCTGTTTTCTGGCAGAGCGTTCAGAAGGCATTTGCCTTTGCAGGGCTTGATTTTCTGGATAATTATAGTTGCCCCTCAGATGCTGCCAGTGCCGGGATGCTTGCTGATGAGCTTTGTTATTCCCTGAGCGGTCAGACCTCTTACTACATTTTTATTGATGATTTTCATCTGCTGGGTGAACCTCATGTTGCAGATTTTTTTTGTATGCTTGCCAACAGACTGCCTGAGAATATCCACCTGATCGTATCCGGCAGAAATGCTTTTCTGTCCGGAAAAGAGATTCTCCGTCTTGGCAAAAAGTTATATCAGATCCATACCAGGGATCTGTGTCTGAACCGCCGGGAGCTTTCTGTCTATACCCATCGCTGCGGTGCCAGCCTGAACGAAGATCAGCTGAACACGCTTCTCTATTCCAGTGAGGGGTGGTTCTCTGCAGTCTATCTGAATCTCTGTACCTTTTTTGAAAGCGGACATTTTCCTGACCATACTTCTAATATCTATGATATGTTTTCCTCTGCCATGATCGCACCTCTTTCTGATGCGCAGCAGGAATTTCTCACTGTTATGGGACTTGCAGATGAATTTACCGTTGAAATGGCACTTTTTATTACAGGGAATCCGGAAGCCGGACAGATTCTTTTCCTTATGACCAGACAGAATGCTTTTATCACTCCTTTGTCCGATGGAATCAGCTTCCGTTTTCACCATATGATGAAGGAATGTACACAGCGTGCCTTTGCCATGCTTTCCCATGAAAAACAGACAGATTTCCGGAATCGTTACGGACAATGGTATGAATCCCGGGGACAGTTTCTGCAGGCACTTGCTGCCTATAACAAGGCTCTTAACTATGATGCAGCACTTGCTGTTATCCAAAAGGATGCAGGAATTCTCCTGGCTTCTCTTTCGCCGGAAAAGGTTCTCGCATTTCTTGATGTCTGTCCAACAGAAATCCTGAAGAACAGGCCTCTGGCCCTTCTCGTATTAATGCGCCGTATGTTTACCTGGCATCAGATTCCCAAAATGCTGGAACTGAAGCAGCTTCTGACAGATACCATAGCTGAAGATAACACTTTGTCCGAAGATGAGAGAAAGAATCTCTCCGGAGAATGTGATCTTATTATGAGTTTTCTGATGTATAACGATATCACCGGTATGAGCGTTCTGCACCGTCAGGCCAGTTCTAAAATGACCAGACCTGCCATCAGTATCCGCAAAACAGGAAGCTGGACCTTCGGTTCTCCTTCTGTTCTGATGATGTTTCACCGCAGATCCGGAACCCTGGATGCAGAACTGACAGCTATGAATGAATGTATGCCCCACTATTACAGGATTACCCAGGGACATGGACAGGGTGCGGAATTGCTCATGAATGCAGAGGCAGCATTTATGCAGGGGAATTTTTCAGATGCACAGATTCTGCTGGAGCAGACTTATTCCACCATTGCCTCAAACGGACAGCACAATATTTCGCTCTGCTGTGATTTCCTTGCTGCAAGGCTTTCCCTTTTTCAGGAGGGTGTCACCTTTGTGAAGAACCCTGAAGTAAAGCGTAAGGAGCTTCTGTCTCTCCACAATATGATGTGGCTGAATATTTTTGACAGTACTTATGCTTACTACTATGCATTAATTAGAATGCCGGAAAAGATTCCTGCATTATTTAAAGACCATATGTTATCCACTGTCAGCTTTCTTTCTCCCTGCAGACCTATGATGGAAATGATCGAGAATCAGGTCTTTCTTTCACAGAAAATGTACGCAAAAGTTATAGGCAGAAGCGAAACGCTTCTGCCCTTCTGTGAGAAAATGCACTATGAACTTGTGTCTCTCCACGTTCAGATTCAGACTGCTTCTGCTTACGCAATGCTGGGCAAACATCATGATGCACGACAGCTTCTGCAGAAAGCCTTAGGACACGCCATGCCGGATGGCTTTCTGATTCCTTTTGTAGAAAATTATACCTATATCAAGGACGTGCTGGGCAGTATTAATTCCATAGCATCAGAGCCTTTCACAGACCGGATCCTTTCCCTTGGTTCTGTTTATGAACAACACTGCCTCCGCCTGTCCAGCCGTAATTCCAGACCTGAGATCCTAAATATGCTGAACAGCAGAGAAGCAGAAATCGCAGCTTTAATCACCGACCGTCTGAGCAACCGCGAAATTGCAGAAAGGTTATTTCTCTCTGAAGGCACTGTGAAGCAATATATCAACCAGATTTATTCCAAGTTGATGATCAACGGTGATACACGCACCAAAAGGAAACAACTGGCAGAGCTGATTTCTTCCATAAACAAGGGCCTTACCTGACACTTTGAGAAAAAAAAGCAAGGAAATTCACATGACCAAAGTCTTGCGATTTCCTTGCTATTTGGCAAGAATTACAAATTTAAAGTTTTTTACTTATTTGCATTTCTGTTTCCTTGAGAATATCCTCGGGAATCTCAGTTTTATTCAGCATCATGTCTGCTCCCGGATTACGATAGAAGGAAAAATCCCTATCTCCATCCGGATATGTATGTACCATAGCAAGCGTAGTATGAATTTTTTCATCTGTACATAAGCCAATGTCATCAATTCCTGCTTCTTTTATGGCTGCTCTCAACTGATCTCCAAAAAACATTACCAACCTTACCAATAAATGCTACATTATGTCCCAATTTATAGCAATCCTCTGAAATAATGCATCTTAATCCAGCCCATCAGAGTGTGAAATCCTGCGTCAGATATCTTTGCCGTGCGTCAGCACGCTTGCAGATATCTTCCTTGTCTTTCGCACTCTACTGAACTGTCTTAAATGCATTATTTACGAGGATTGCTATAGAACGCTTTATTATAATAAATCATATTTCACTATATCAAGCTTAGCTGCACCATCAGCAAAGAAAGAAATCCCCTTTGCTTCCTGCTTTGTAAGAATAACCGCAGACATAACCTGCTCGCCGTCATTAATAAATACTTCCACACTAAACTTATCCAAAATCACACGCAGTTTTAGTTCATTGCTGTCACCGTTTACCAGACAACTGCTCTGATGAACCAGCGCCCGTTCGCTTCCTGAGAATTTTCTATCGATTTTTAAAACAGATTCATCCGGACGGAAGCATAATGTAGAATGATATTTCTCATTCTCTGCAAAACAGAGTTCAAATTTTTTATAAAGATTGTCTTTATCTGCCGGTCGTATCACAAGTTCCAGATCTACCGTTCGTCCTTCAATCTGATCCAGTGTGAGCCTGGTATCTTTTATCACAACATTGTTATACTCGACTTTGTTTGCACGCATGGCATTAAGTTCTCTGATCGGAACCTGATACAATCTTCCGTTTTTAACAGACAGTTCTCTTGGAAGACTCATTTGTGCGAACCATCCAGAGTCATTGCATCGATATGCAAGCGTATCCCAGTTCTGCATCCAGGCGATCATAATTCTTCGTCCATCCGGTGCAAGCAGTGTCTGCATTGCGTAATAGTCAATTCCGTAATCAACACCTTGACAAAACTGTTCCTTTAAAGTATGTGTCTCAGGATCCAACTCCCCAATAATACATAACGTTCCATTTCCATTATGAAATTCTAATCCTTCCGGAAGCATATCCTGTGGACTTGTCAGAAGCACATATTTGCCGTCCAATTCAAAGAAATCCGGGCATTCCCACATTTTCCCATAACGATTTTGATTCTTTGCCAGAATGCTTACAAATTCCCATTCAAAGCCATTTTTACTTCTGTAAAGAAGGATCTGTCCGCTTCCATCAGCCGGACGACTTCCTATAACACAATAAAAGTTTCCATCGTTCCCTTTCCAGATTTTGGGATCACGAAAGTCTACTTTACTAGCCCCCTTTGGAAGATCTTTGGCTGTCAGAACCGGATTCTTATCATACTTTTCATAATCCTTACCATCTCCAACTGCCACTGCCTGTGTCTGAATATCCCTTACAGTTCCGTCTTCCAGTTTCTCCTGATTTACAGAAGTATACATAAGCAACTGTCTGCCATCCTCTAATTCTATGGCACTTCCTGAAAAACAGCCGAATTTATCATAATCTTCATCCGGTGCCAATGCAGTCGGAACATAGTTCCAATGCAATAAATCCTTACTCACTACATGTCCCCAGTGCATACTGTCCCAATGTGTGCTATACGGATTATACTGGTAGAACAAATGATACTCTCCTTTATAATAGGAAAATCCATTTGGATCATTCATCCAGCCAACATAAGGAGTTATATGAAAGGCTGGTCTTTCTTCCTCTTTGATCTGCTGTCCCTGTATAAATTCATATTTTCTTGCCTTTTCCAACATTTCGCTCATATAGTTCCTCCTGTCAAAATGATATCTTCTCTTATTTTTCACTGCTTAATGAATCCTGATACTGGTCAAAATATTTTTGCTTGATTGAAAGGTAATCGGAAAGCCCGTACTTCTCCATTTTTTTCAGATAAGAATCCCATTCTTCATCAATTCCTCCGTTCAGGATCCAATCTGCTTTCTTCTGTTCTGCATATTTCTTAATATCTGTATCATACTGTGACACTTTGTTTGTATCATCAATACTCATAAATACATTAGGATAAACATATTTGCTGTTCATATCCTGTAAATATGTCTCATGCATATTATCCAGACGCCATTTCGCATCTTCCGGCTGTGTTACATATACGTCATAATATTCATTTAATATAGCGAGAGGACCATTTACAGATTGCGCTTCACGTACTTCCACCGGTGACTGATCTCCTAAGTCCATATGCTTTAACATTTTTTCGCCATCTTTGTTTACAGACAGCTCAAAAATATTAAAGGAATCCTTCTCTCCATAGGTTCCCCAGTTATTTTGTGGAGACTGAAGGGGTGCATACATCTGATCGATCCATGCGGCAGCAAGTGCCGTGTTACGGCAGCTGGTAGTAAGCACACATCTTCCTCTGTCAAAACCGCTGGTCTCACTGTTGTTCTGTCTGGTGATATTTCTCATTCCATCCGGTCCGGTCAGTGCCGGAAGCATCACATAATCCGTATTGTTGTCTATATTAGCAATATCCCATGTGAAGCAAAGTCCATAACGGTGATTCTTTCCTTTTGCAACATAAGTAGACCATTCCTGTGTAAATGCTTCCGGATCGATCAGATTCTCTGTCACAAGTTTATGCAGCCATTTGATACCTTCTTTGTATCCTTCCTGAACCGTTGTATAAATCACCTTACCTTCATCTGTTACAGCAAAATGATCTCCTGTGTCCCCATAACCATCTCCGAATCCATTTATTAAGATTGAAGGATCCTGATCTCCGTTATTGATAATAAATGACATTGGTATTACATCACCTTCAATGGAAAACTCTTGTTTCAGATCATCTGCATGATCTCGAAATTGAATCAGTACCTGCTCCAGTTCGTCTGTTGTGGTTGGAATCTCAAGACCAAGATAATCAAGCCATTTCTTATTAATATAAGGAATATCTCCAATGGCCTGAATTGCTTCTTTTCCGGAACCAAGCTGTTCAATCCACGGAAAAGAGTAAATATGTCCATCCGGTGCTGTACACATGGTTCTGTATTCCGGGTATTTTTCAAACACAGCCTGAAGGTTTGGCATATATTTGTCAATCAGATTTTCCAGCGGAATAATTATTCCCTGCTTTGCATAACGCAACAGATCATAATCACTCATGCCTGCATTAAACAGCCCATCCGGCAGATTTCCAAACTGAGCCAACGCCAGATTCTTTTTATCTGAAAACTGATCTGATACAAAGCAGGTCCAGTCAATATGAACATTGGTCTGTTCTTCCATTCTCTGGAAAATCACTCTTTTATTTGGATCCTGTGTTGAAGTGGCCGGTGCACTGGTAATAAAAGAAAGCTCCTCTGTTTCTTTCAATGGAAACTGTACATCCGATACCGGTGTATCCGGATTAATCTCAGCATCAAGCCTCTGCTGTTTTCCACACCCCATTATACTTACCATCATTGTTAAAGAAAGTCCAAGTGCAAGCAAACTTCTTACTCTGTTTTTCTTCATATCTGTATCATTCCTTTCTTTAGCCTTTTACCGATCCAACCATAATTCCTTTATCAAAATATTTCTGGAAAAATGGATACATCACTAAAAGTGGTAAACTTGATACTACAATTGTTGCATATTTCAACTGTTCTGCTACCTTTGCCATCTCTGCTGTGCTTTGGATATCTGCAATCATTCCCGGCTGTGGAGTATTCTGCACCAGGATTGAACGCAGTACCAGCTGCAGTGGCTGAAGATTTGCATCGTTCAGATAAATCATCGCATCAAAGTAGCTATTCCACATTCCGACAAATGACCACAGTGCCAGTACTGCAATGATCGGTTTACATACCGGCATCATAATTTTGAAAAAATGCTGAATTTCATTAGCACCGTCAATTGCAGATGCTTCTCTTAATTCTGCCGGAATTGACTGATAATAAGTTCTTGCAAGAATCATATTCCAAACGTTAAATGCTCCCGGAATCAAAACCGCCCATACTGTATTTACCATATGCAGCTGATTGATCAAAATAAATGTTGGAATCATTCCTCCCCCAAAAAACATTGTGATCAGAAAAATCAGATTAAAAAATTTTCTTCCCACAAATTCTTTTTTAGACAGAGGAAAGGCTGCCAGTAATGTTACAAAAACTGAGATCACTGTAAATACAAATGAATACAGAAAAGAATTCAAAAATCCGCGCCAGATCATCTCATTCTCCAGTACTCTTCTATAAGCATCCAAAGTCCAGTCCTTAATATCAGAGCTCAGTCCCTGATTATTCAAAACAGTAGGATCCATAAAAGATGCAAGCACTACATATATAATTGGAATCGCAATAGAAAGTACAAACAGTCCAAGAATCGTGAATCCAATTCCAAGGATCAGACGATCTGTCCTTGAATATTTTCTCTTCTTTTTCTCCATCTTCTCTTCCTCCTATAATCCCTCTCCATCATTCAGCTTCTTTACAACCCAGTTTACAAAAATCAACAGAATTACATTTACAACTGAATTAAACAGACCTACTGCCGTAGAATAACCATAATCACCGTTCAAAAGACCGATGCGATATACATATGTAGATAAAATTTCTGATGCCGGCAGGTTCATATCTGTCTGCAATGCATATGCCTTCTCAAATCCAATGCTCATAATATTTCCTGCCTGCAGGATAAACTGAATTACAATAATGTTCTTAATCGCCGGAAGCTCCACGTACCAGATCTGCTGCAAAAGGTTTGCTCCATCCATAACTGCCGCTTCTTCCAACTCTTTGCTCGCATTAGATAATGCTGCAGTATACATAATAGATGCCCAGCCTGCAGTCTGCCAGATTCCACTTGCTATATAAATAGTACGGAAAGCAGATGGCATTGTCATCCAGTTTGTGCTAATCCCAAGCAGCCTGTTCAAAGGTCCTACCGGTGATAACAGCATACGAACCATACCACAAAGTACTATTACAGATATAAAATTCGGCATATAGATCAGAAGCTGTACTTTTTTCTTGATCCCTGTTTTTTGAATACGATTCATAAGTAATGCCAGAATAATCGGAACCGGAAATCCCCATAATAATCCATAGATACTCAGCTTTAATGTATTCATCAGATAGTTCATAAAATCCGGTGATGATAAAAAACGTCTGAAATATTCAAGTCCAACCCATGGACTTCCAAGTACTCCCTTGATTACATTATAATCTTCAAACGCAATCAAAAGCCCTCCCATCGGAAGATACTTAAAAATGATTGTCAGTAAAAGTCCCGGCATTAAGAAAAAAAGATATAACTGCCAGTTTTTCTTCACATACGTAACCTTATTTCTCCACGTCTGCTTGCTTACGGGCTTTGCTTGGTTCTGCACTGTTTTCATGCACTTTTTCCTCCATTCCTTTCATACATTGTTCATGAAACCGGTTAAGTAACCGGTTACTTTATAATCTGATGTTACTACATCACACACTCTCTGTCAACACTTTTCTTCATTAAAATAACCGGTTACGTAATCGGTTATTTTAATATTGCCTTTTTGTATAATAATTGCTATACTAAAAAAAATATTTGCATTTATTTATAAGGAGAATAAGTTTCATGTCAAAAAAACAGGTGACATTTGCAGATATTGCAGCATATACCCATTTTTCAAAAACTACAATATCAAGATATTTCAATCATCCTGATTCCCTTACACTTGAAAATCAGGAAAAAATTTCTCAGGCCCTTGATATCCTTGGCTATAAAAAAAATAAACTTGCAAAAGTTCTGGCGAATGGAAAAAGTGAATTTATCGGAATCATTATTCCGAATCTTTATCTGCATTATTATTCTGAAATGCTGACACAACTGCTGTCCAGCTACAGTGATTATCACTACAAATTTCTCGTCTTTAGCAGTGAACATGGGGCTGAAGAAGAACAGCAATATATTGAAGAGCTCCTATCCTATCAGATTGAAGGTCTCATTGTTTTAAGTCATACGCTGTCATCAAAACAATTATCCTCCTATCAGATTCCCATCGTTGCCATTGAACGTGAAGCGGAATATATCAGCAGTGTTACCACTGACAACTATATGGGTGCGCTTCAGGCTACCACTCTGCTGATCCGTGATAAATGTGATATACTGATCCACATCAATGTCAATGTTGAGAAAACAGTTCCTGCTTACGACCGTATTCGCGCATTTAAGGAAACCTGTGAAGAATATCAGGTTCCTTATGATATTGATCTAAGTGTAAGCGGTAATTCTTATCAGGAAATTTTAAATGAAATAAGACGCATTTTTACAAGAATAGAAGAGAAATATCCCAATCAAAAAAAAGGTATTTTCCTTTCCAACGATACTTATGCAAACATGTTTCTTAACCTGATTTTCCAGAAATACCGAGAATTACCCTCTTTCTATGAAATCATAGGATTTGATAATTCTCCCATTGCCAGTGAGGCAATTCTCCCAATCACAACCGTTGGTCAGCAGATTGATATTATTGCACAAACTGCCATGGAGCTTCTGGTTCAACAGATGGAAGAACAAAAAAAACGTTCCCCTAAACCACTGGAAAAGCCTGTCCATAAACAGATTACTCCAATATTGATTCGCCGTAATACAACCAGTTAAAACTAACCTTTCATTTTTCTCCGGAATACAATCTGTCCCAGAAATATTTCTGCCATATCGGATATTGGAATACTTAATTATTTGGGCAAAAAGGGGATGCCGAAAAGTGGTATTAACCGGCATCCCCTTTATTGATTGTATTATCTTATTTCATATGATCTTTTTCAGTTATTTTGCGAATAACCCGGCATGGATTTCCAGCAGCCAGACTATATGGAGGAATATCCCTTGTCACAACACTTCCTGCTCCTATTACACATCCCTCTCCTATGGTAACACCGCCACAAACAACCACATTGGATGCCAGCCAGCAATTATCTTTTATAGTAATTGGTTTCTCCTATTCAAGATTATAAAAGCTTCCATCTTCTCTTTTTCTGCTATTACGTTCTTCAAGTAAAAATGGGTGCATGGGAGTTGCCAATGTGACATTTGGACCAATCATCACATTATCTCCTATATGTACTTCACATACATCCAAGCAGGTGAAATTAAAAATTGTTCCAATTCTTTATCCGTTGGATCATATAACTCTCCACTTACCATTTTTTCTCTTTCTGTCATTTCTGATAACCTCCAGTAAAAATTTTATTACCAAGTTAGTTATTTCCGAGTACTTGATAAGTTGTTCCTACTGCAATAATATATAGATAAGGAGAATCACTGTCAATGCAATCGTAAAAATTTGCGATTGATTTTTTGATTAATTTTAACTGTGTTATGGTCAAAAATCGTTTCTAACTCATGGGATTGTAAAACAGATTTTTGTACCCATCTATCAGGGCAAAATAACTGATATCTTTTAATTTAGACGCAGTGAACTCACGGTCAACAATAATCATCCCTTTTCGCGCAATGAGATTTCTAATCTATTCTTCATAGTTCAAAAATAGTTTTATCGGTTTTAATGCTTTTTCTATCGCTATAAAAATCTGCGTATATAGAAAAATGGAGGACCCTTAGGTCCTCCGTCCGGTCGCAGGCATCGCAAGTTTCTGCAACCTGATCACTGACAAGCATTTTAATACGAGTCTTTCTAAAAGACAAGTGCTTTCTGCGAACATTGTCCATTTGCACCATGACTCCTGCATTAGTTCCAAGATTACTTATAAAAACAATCTACAGTTTGGAAAAATCTATTCCAAACCAATTGGCAATTTTGCTTTGAATGTTCTCTCTTTCAAGCAGGTTCAATGGTTTTCTAATAATATCTTCTTGCTTCTACCTTAAGATATTATGAGAAAGAATGCTTTCCCTATTAAAGACTTTCAGGATAAATTCCAACAAATGAGAGCAGCGGAAGTACACGGAAATCATGTAAAACAATTTTCACTTTCTGGGCTTTTTGCCCCTTAACAGAAATGATCTTCTTATAACCAATTACTGTTCCTGTGTAAATACTGTTCCATATTTCCCCCTCTTTAACAAATATCTCAAATTTTTCCACTCTCTGACTATAGCAGACAGCCTCTTTTAATACCAGATACCCTAAGTTGTATGAACCGTCCAGACAAATGGTTATTTCTACTGGCAGTTCGCTGCTTTCAGGCTGAAACCAGGTTTCTGAAGTATCATCTGTCAAATCAGAAACCGGATGCGTCGGATCTTCATTTTCTGAAAAAATATGTGCTGTACTCATTAAATTATGAGTAAAAGATTTCTTTTTCCAACTTCCAAATTCTTCCAGACGTTTAACATCATTTTCATGAAGAAGCCCGTTTGGCATAGGTGGAATATTTAACAAAAAGGTTGCATTTCCTCCAACAGCCCCAATATAGATATAGATCAGCTCCTCCAGACTTTTCACCTGATCATCTTCTTCTGGATGATAAAACCATCCAGGTCTTATAGAAGTATTTACTTCTGCCGGATACCAGATCAGATTCGTTTCACCTTCAAGCGCTCTTCTGCTTCCAAGATCTTCCATGTCGCTGGTGATCCGGCGCATTCTAAATTCCTTATCATCGGTCTGCTGGCTTCTTTCCTGTACACTCTCTGCAAGTGCTGTACGTGCAGGAACAACACTCCACTCAGATTTTCTTACATCGCCAGCTTCATTTCCGCACCACCTGATATCCGGCCCACACACACAGATACATGCGTCTGGCTGATATTTTCTGACACATTCATAATAGCGTTTCCAGTCATATATCTGTTTTTTTCCATTTGGTCCTTCTCCGCAGGCACCATCTAGCCAGACACTAAAAATATCTCCATAACCGGTGAGAAGCTCAGTCAGCTGTGCCAGATAGTAATCATCATATTCTTTTCCGCTTCCGTAACAAGGCTTGTTGCGATCCCATGGTGAAAGATAAATTCCAAATTTCATCCCATAACGACGGCATGCTTCAGACACTTCCCAGACCACATCTCCCCTTCCATTTTTCCATGGACTGGAGACAACGCTATGGCTGGTATATCTGGTCGGCCACAGGCAGAAACCATCATGGTGTTTACAGGTAAGGATTACCCCTTTCATACCTGCATTTTGTGCTGCAGACACCCACTGGTCTGCAACAAACTCTGTAGGATTAAAAATTTGTGGTGTTTCTGTTCCATCTCCCCACTCACGATTGGTATATGTATTCATTCCAAAATGAAAGAACGCATAAAACTCTGTTGCCTGATAGGCAAGCTGGCGGCTGGAGGGAACTATTTTTATTAATTCCTGATCAGTTGGCATTTTATTTCCCCTTTCATTTTACCCTTTTAACCCGCCTGCACCAATTCCCTGAAGCAGATATCTTTGTCCAATCAGATAAATAATGATTGTTGGAATCATAATAATTACAAGTCCTGCAAACAGTGCACCCCAGTCCGTGGCATATTTCTGCACTTCAAACAAGTTTGCCATTCCGATGGGAAGAGTTTTCTTTGCATCTTCCGTGAGAAGAACAAGTGCCAATGGATATTCATTCCAGAAGCCCATGGCACTTAACATCGTAATGGTCGCAATTCCGGGTTTTGCAAGAGGCACCATAACTCTTGATAGCAGTTGGATATTAGTAGCACCGTCAATTCTTGCAGATTCCTCGTAATCTCTGGGTACTGCAGACATAAAGCCCTGTAAAGTAAAGATACAAAAAGGAAACTGCATAACTGCATAAACAAGGCATAGTACCGGCAGGTTATTTAATCCATTCACAGCCTGTAATTCCAGAAACAAAGGAATCATAATGTAGGTAGCCTGCAGAAAAATACATGCCATATAAATGGCAGAGATCAGTTTGCTGCCCGCAAAACGGTATCTTGCCAGTACATAAGAAATGGGAATAACCAGAAGCAATAGCAATACAGTGGAAAACACAGTCACAAATATGGAATTTCCAAAATAAGCGGCGATATTTGCTTTCTGCCATGCTGCCACAAAATTATCCAAATTCAAAGCTGTGGGCAATGCATAGGGATCTGTCAAATATTCTGCATTTGTCTTAAACGCAGACATCAGGTTCCAGAAAAGCGGGTACAAAAAGATAACGGTAAACAGAATCATCAGGATTCTGATACACCAGGTTCTTACAGTTTTCATCAGTCTCCCTCCTATTCTTTTTCAGATGATACTTTTTTAGAAATCATTGCAAGCACAATTGCAAGAATCAGGGTAAACATGGCGATTGCCATGGCATATCCAAAATTAGCGTTTCGCATACCCTGCGTATACATATACTGTAAAAGCACACTGGAAGCACCGTTTGGTCCACCGCCTGTCATAACGTTGGACAGAGTAAAACTTAAATTGATAGTACCAGACAGGGAAAGTATATAGGTCGTTCCAATGGATCTGCGAAGCAGCGGAATGGTAATCCTAAAGAACTTCTGCACTCCTGTTGCACCGTCAATGGAAGCAGCTTCATAAACCTCCTGGGAAATCCCGTCAATGGAAGCCACATGCATAACCATATAATAACCAATAGCCTGCCACACCAGGGCTGCACCGATACACCAGAGAGCCGTTTTTCCCTCTCCAAGCCATGCGTGTTTCCAAGTGGAGAAATGGAACAGATCCAGCATATGATTCAGAATTCCTCTTGTGGGATTAAACACAAAAGACCACACAATACCAACTACAGTCATGGAAACAATACTTGGGAAAAAGAATACGGTCCGGTAAAATGACTTTTCCTTGAGCTGTCCCTGAGTAAGGATAAATGCAAATACAAGACTTAGAAATATGGTCACAGCCGGGATTACCAGCATCAGCTTAAGAGTATTAAACAGTGCCTGAAGAAAATCCTTATCCTGGAACATATACTTGTAATTATCCAAAAATACAAATTTGCTGTTAAAGCCTACGCTAAGTGCAGTGGAACTGGTAAAAGACAGATAAATGGCATTTACCATAGGCACAATCATAAAAACAATGGTTAAAATCAATGCAGGAAGCGTACACAGGGCTATAAATAATCTGGGCTTCTTTACCACGCTTGTTCACCTCTTTAAATTTAAAGTATTTAATAAATGTGGATGACATCACCGATTGGCGATATATCTGTTCAGGGTTACAAAAGGCTGCTGCATAGCATACACTGTGTAGCAGCCTTTCCATGCTTTACCGTTTTTATCCGGCTGGTATATGAAGTTTAGTTGGCAGCTTCCATATCAGCACGAACCTGTGCAAAAGCATCTTCCACATTCTGTGCCCACTCTTCCACTGTCATTTCATCATTCATAACAGATGTAATCGGATTAAATATCTCATCTTTCGGGTTAACCTTGCAATCAGCCGGAACTGCTGCGAAGCTCATAATCAGGGAGGAGGCATTTGCCTCTTCGTAGATTCCGTACATGTTGTAGATTGCAGTAGACAGCTTATCTTTTGCTACTTCACGGGCACTCTTGGTAGCATAGAGGGCACCGGAAGCTTCTGCAAAAGCAGATACAGATTCATCACTATACAGGAAACGAAGAAATTCTTTTGCAAGTTCTGGATTCTTGGCAGCTGCCGGAATGGAAAACTGCTCGCAGCTGTCAAATACATAGTGCACATCGTCTGCGTTCTCGGTCGGGATCGGAGCCATTGCAAATTCAAATCCATCTTCTCTTGGCGCATCCTGCATCTCATTTTCCATCCAGGTTCCGTTTGTGATAAATGCAGCTTTTCCAAGCATCATCTCTGTCTGAGACTCTGTATGGTTCATACCAACAGTGCCCTCTAACAGATAGCCTTTATCTGCAATCTCTTTAATATGACTTAAAGCCTTTAACACACCCTCATTATTAAAGGAACCTTCTTCGTAATTGGCAATCTTAGTAAGCGCTTCTTCGCCGCACTCATTTGCAATTGCCGGCCAGAGCATTTCTTCCATGTATCCCGGATAAATTCCCTGATATGTGAAAAGTGCACGTCCGTCAATATCTTTTACCTTATCACCAAGTGCAAAGAACTCATCCCAGGTCTTCGGCACTTCCAGATTATTCTCATCAAAGAATGTTTTGTTGTAAATCAGACCCTGCGGACCACTGTTGAATGGTGCCAGATAGATCTCATCATCTCCGTATGGTGCACACTTTGTACTGGAAAGGATCCCATCTGTAATATCATCGCGAAGGGTACCGGTTCCAGCATAATTTTCTCCGTCAAAAACATCATCCAGGTTGAGAAGTGCATGATCTTTGATCAGGGAAAGGATTACACCATCCTCACCACCATCGTTAAGACAGATAAAATCAGGTGCATTTCCAGCTACAATCTGTGGACGGATGATATCTCCAATTGTAGGGCTGATAGTCATGTTTACTTTCACGCCCTCATGGCTTTCTTCAAAAAGCTCCACCATCTGATTCCAGTAAGCATCCCCATATCCACCCTGGAAAATGGCAATGTTCAATTCCTGTTCTTCTGCCTCTGCAAATGCAGTAAGCGGGGAAAGTACTGTTGCTGCGCTCATAGCAAGGATCATAGCAGAAGCTGCAAATCTTTTCTTCATAGGTTGTTTCCTCCTTCTTGTTGGCTTTTATTATGTTTGCCTGATGATATTAGTATAATGGAAAATCTTCTTGTGGTAAATTCACAAAACAATTCTTTATATGGAACATTTTTCTGTTATTTTTATATAATATGGATTTTCTTGCGACATATATGTACAATCTTTTTCTATTTGTATTTTAAATGGATTATCTTGTTTTTTTCCTGTATAATAAATCTGTCACAATCCGATACAGTCATGAAAATCAGAACGATTTTTTCCATCTTTACCGGACCATGTACGAATTATTTTTTAGAAATGAGGGACAGCGGCATGGAAAAAAGACAACGATATCAGGGATTTCGAAAATTCAGTATTAGAACCAGGCTGATCATAGCGCTTTTCCTGATCTCTATTGTACCATTAACAGGAATCAGCTTCTATTCGTTTCATATTTTTTCAGAAGCGCTTCGGGAAAAACTTTCCACTTCCATCTCACAGACTTTATCCATGATCAATCTGAATATGGTAAGTGAGATTGAAAAGTATCAGTATCTCTGCGGCTCCATCTGCATCAGTCAGGAAATCAAGGACGGTCTTCTGAAAAAGGGTATGACAGATACGGAAAAGAATCAAGCCATCAATGAAATCCAACATATGATTCGAAGTAAAATCATCTATCCTGCACAGGCAAAAAACATTACAGTATATGATACAGATGGGAATATTTTTTATGATTTGGGATATGATGGGTTATATTCGGATGATGTAAGCAGAATCCTGAGTCGTCTTGAAGAAGAAAATCAGGATGTATGGGCATACGCACATACTTACCGTAACCGGGACATCCTGATTCTTGGAAGAAGAATTTATGAACAATACAGTCAGAGTCGTGTAATTGGTTATACCCTGATTTCCATTGATGAAAAAATTTTTTCCAAAACAGTGACCCTCTGGAAATCCGGGGCACCGCAACTACTAATAATGTATGGAAAGGTGGCAATTATTATGAAAATCTACAAAGCAAAAGATTACGATGAATTAAGCCGCAAGGCAGCCAGCATCATCGCTTCCCAGGTACTGATGAAGCCTGACTGTGTTCTTGGTCTGGCAACCGGTTCCACCCCAATCGGCACTTACAAGCAGCTGATTGAATGGTACAACAAAGGCGATTTGGATTTCTCCAGTGTAAAGAGCGTGAACCTGGATGAATACAGAGGGCTCGCCCCTACCCATACCCAGAGCTATCGTGATTTCATGCAGAAAAACCTCTTCGACCACATCGATATCCGACAAGAGAACACCTATGTGCCCAATGGCATGGCGCAGGATCCGGAAGAGGAGTGCAGTCGGTACGACAGCATGCTCCGCGCGCTGGGCGGCACGGACCTCCAGCTCCTGGGCCTGGGGAGGAACGGACACATCGGGTTTAACGAGCCGGGCCCCGCTTTTATCAAGGAAACCCATGTGGTGGAGCTGTCCCAGAGCACCATTGAGGCCAACGCGCGCTTTTTTGAAAGTGCGGATGAGGTGCCGCGGCAGGCCATTACCATGGGCATCGGCTGTATCATGGAGGCACGCCGGGTGCTGGTGGCGGTGAGCGGTGAGGACAAAGCCGAGGCCGTCTACCGCTCTTTCTGCGGCCCGATCACACCGGAGGTACCCGGCTCCATCCTGCAGCTTCATGGCGACGTGGTCCTGGTGGGAGACCGGGCGGCGCTGTCCAGACTGCCGGACACCAGTGAGGAAGCGTGTTAATGACCGGAATGGGTGTCCCCCGCGGCTGACCGCGGTGACATAGAAAAAGGCCCCGGGCCCTTACTCCTACCTTATAGGGGCACGGGAGCCGTAAAAAAGGAGGAGACCTAACCCGCCGGGCCGGCGGTGCGGCAGTGTGGAGACCTGTCGTAACGTCCGCGGAGCTATGCGCTCTGCGGGCGAGGGGGTACTTGCGGAGGCATTGCCCCTACGGCCTGTGTACATGGCAACTGTGACCCTGAAAAACGTGAAGAAGATTTACGACAACAAGGTGACGGCGGTCCACGATTTCAATCTGGAGATCGCGGACAAGGAGTTCATCGTTCTGGTGGGCCCTTCCGGCTGTGGCAAGTCCACCACGCTGCGTATGGTCGCCGGGCTGGAGGAGATCAGCGAGGGGGACCTCCTGATCGGCGACAAGAGGATGAACGATGTGGAGCCCAAGGACCGGGACATCGCCATGGTCTTTCAGAACTATGCCCTTTATCCCCACATGACCGTGTACGAAAATATGGCCTTCGCCCTGAAGCTACGGAAGCTGCCCAAGGACGAGATCGACAAGAAGGTGCGGGAGGCCGCCGAAATCCTGGACATCACCAGCTATCTGGACCGTAAACCTAAGGCGCTTTCCGGCGGTCAGCGCCAGCGCGTGGCCATCGGCCGCGCCATCGTGCGCAATCCCCAGGTCTTTCTGATGGATGAGCCGCTCAGCAACCTGGATGCCAAGCTCCGTAATCAGATGCGGGCTGAGATCATCAAGCTTCGCCAGCGCATCGACACAACCTTCATCTATGTCACCCACGACCAGACCGAGGCTATGACCTTGGGTGACCGCATCGTCATCATGAAGGACGGCTATATCCAACAGATCGGCACCCCGCAGGAGGTATTTGAGCACCCTGCCAATATCTTTGTGGCCGGGTTTATCGGCACTCCGCAGATGAACCTGTTTGACGCCAAGCTGGTAAAGACCGGCGGCGGCTACTCGGTGGAGGTGTGCGGGGCCATGATGCCCCTGTCTGAAAAGATCCAGCAAGGGCTGGCCGACAAGGGTGCGGAGACGCGGCCCGTGACCCTGGGGATCCGTCCCGAGCATATCCATCTCCAGAACGGCGCGGGGGAGCACACCATCGCCGCCAAAGTGGACGTGTCCGAGATGATGGGCAGCGAGATCCACCTGCACGTAAACGCCGGCGGCAAGGATGTGGTACTGCGCATCCCCACTACGGAGCTGGCGGAAGAGCAGCGGGGCGGTATGGGCTACGGCACCGAGTTGCACTTTACCTTCCGTGAGGACTTGGTCCACCTCTTCGACCCGGAGACGGGAAAAAACCTGCTGTGAACGGGAAAACGGCGATCGTGTCCCGCTGTTGTGTGAAATTTTGTGACATGAGCTCCCGATAAAAAAGGATGGCGCTCTGCCGGAAAAGGCGGAGCGCCATCCTTTTTACTGTGATTGGGGCAAGACAAAACGCGCGCCGCCGCCGGGTGCGTCGGAGAGCGTGAGGCTCCCGTTGTGCAGAGCGGCGATCTCACGGGCCACTGAGAGCCCGAGACCGTAGTGGGACCGGTCCCTGCGGGAGGGATCGGCCCGATAAAAACGCTGAAAAATTTGCTCCTTTTGATCGTCCGGGACACCGGGGCCGGTGTCCGACACAAGGAGGAGGAAGCGGCCCTCACCTGCGGAGATGGATACCTCGACCCGACCGCCTGCAGGGGTATAGCTTAGGCCGTTGTCGATGAGAATGGAGAGAAGCTGAGCCACCCGCTCTCCGTCGCAGTGGCAGCGGGGAAGGGGCTGTGCGGGGAGCAGAGGCGTCAACTGGATATCTGCCTGACGGGCCTGGGCCTCAAAACCCTCGCATACTGTAAGGACCAGGGTCTCCAACTCCACTTCTCCGGGGAGCATGGACCAGGAGCCACTGTCGGCGTTGGCCAGGGACAGCAGGTCGCCTACCAGACGGGACATGCGCAGACACTCCCCGTCGGCCAGCACCCGGAAGTGCTCTGCTCGATCTGGCGGTGCTTCCTGGAGGGCGGTGAGACCGCTGTGGATGACGGCCAGAGGAGAGCGCAGTTCGTGAGAGGCGGCGGCGATGAACGCAGCCTGCTTTTTTTGGCTCTCTTGAATGGGGCGCAGGACATGGCCGGCAAAGCCCCAGGAGAAAAGGGCGAGTAGGCCCAGCCCTAGGAGTGTGAGGGCACCGAAGGCCCAGAATTGGGCGGAGATCTGCGCCCGCTCCGGAGCCATGGAGCGCACCACTGTGATATTGGCCCAGCCGCTGTCCAGCGGGACGACGGCACAGGCCGCCCGGAATCGCTCGCCACTGTCGGAAAAGAGAAAGCGTACCTCCTGGTCCTGGAGGCGGGAATCCGGTGGTTGCATCGGATCGAAGCCTTGGGACAAAGCGGAGGCCCAGGCCAGCGCCACCAACCGGTCCCGATCCTCCAGGCGAGTGGCGCCGGAATAGAGGAGCGGAGCGCCATTGAGCTCTATGGCGAGGATCAGAGCGCCGTTGTTTTCCGTCTGGGAAAGCCAGGTATGGTCCAAAACAGGCTGGCTGCGCAGGTGATAGAGGATAGCGTTTACATCGCTTTGAAAGGAGGCATCGGCTTTCTCCGAGAGCTGCCGCTGGGATACCAGGGAGAAGGCGGCAGCCATCGCCAGCAGAATGATGCCCGTGATCAGGGTGCACTGCAGTGCCAGCATGTGCCGGGCTCGCTCAAACATGGCCTCGCTCCAAACGGTAGCCCACGCCCCGTACGGTGCAGACTTCCAGGGCGCTGCCCACCTGCCGGAGCCTCCGGCGGACGAAATAGACGTAATTATCCAGATTTCCGTCCTCCACAGGGGCATCTGGACCCCAGACCCGGGAGAGAAGGACCTCACGGGTAAAGGTCTGTCCCGGGTGGCGAAGAAGGGATTCCAGCAGGGCGGACTCCCGCTTGGAGAGGGAGCACTCCCCCTCTGTGCCTATGAGGATGCGCTGCCCGGGATCGAAGACCACATCTCCCAGGCGCAGAGGACCCGGACGCTCCCAACGGCGGGGCCGCCGGGCCATAGCTTGGACTCGTGCGGTGAGCTCGGCAAGGTCAAAGGGCTTCACTAGGTAGTCGTCCGCGCCGGCGTTGAGACCCTGGACTCGATCCGCCACTGCGTCCAGTGCGGTGACGCTCCTTTCCGTCCAGGAGCTGGACGTAAAGGAGCGCAAGCAGTGTGAGCGGTACTTCCGGGACTATGTGCTGCCCATCCTCTCCCCACAGGTGGTGGACGCCCACCACCCCTTCCCCCACCTGCCCAGCAAGACCCTGAACATCGCCGTGTCCCTGAAGCGGGACGGCGAGAGCTGTTTCGGCATCGTGCCCATTCCCAAGATCGTCCCCGCCTACCTCAAGCTCAACGAACGCGGCCTGCGCTATGTGCTCATCGAGCAGCTTGTGCTGGAATACGTGGGAGATATCTTTGACCAGTACGCCGTGGAGAGCAAGGCGGTCATCTCCGTCACCCGGAACGCGGACATCTCCCCGGAGGATGAGGATTACGACGTCAACGACGACTACCGCCAGCACATGCGCAAGGTCCTCAAAAAGCGCTCCCGGCTGGCCCCCGTCCGCCTGGAGGTCCAGGGGAACGCCAGCGACGCCCTGGTGTCCCACCTGTTGGATCGCCTGCATCTGAGCCGTGAGCAGGCCTTCCACAGCAAATCCCCCCTTGCGATGGGCTATGTCTACTCCCTGGAGGGCCAGCTCCCCGGGGTGAAGAACTTCAACATCGCCGTGAAGAAGCGGGGCGACGACATCACCTTCCTGCGGCGCATCGTCCGGGGCGGGGCCGATGACAGCTTCGGTATCGAGGTGGCCAAGCTGGCCGGCGTGCCGGAGAAGGTCATCCGCCGGGCCAAGCAGGTGCTGGCCGAGCTGGAGAAAGAGGGAGCCGAGGGCACCCGGCCTTCCCACCACCGCTTCTCCGAGGAGCCTGTGCAGCTGACCATGGACACCGTGGACGGCGAGGTGCTGCAAAAGCTCCGCAGCCTGGATGTAAACGCCCTGACGCCCATCCAGTGCATGAACACCCTTTTCGAGCTGTGCAGCATGCTGAAATAATCTAAAACGAGAAAGGAGGCGGTACCATGCCGAAAATCCAAGTGCTGGATAAGCAGGTGGCGGAGCTCATTGCCGCGGGCGAGGTGGTGGATAGGCCATCTTCTGTTATCAAGGAGCTGGTGGAGAACGCCGTGGACGCCGGCGCCACCATCATCACCGTGGAAATCCGCCGGGGGGGTGTCACCTTTATGCGGGTGACGGACAACGGCTGTGGCATCGCCCCCGAGGACGTACCCACCGCCTTCCTGCGCCACGCCACCAGCAAGGTGGTGGGGGAGGATGACTTGAACTCCATCGCCACCTTGGGCTTCCGCGGGGAGGCGCTGGCCTCCATCTCCGCCGTGGCCCACGTGGAGCTGCTCACCCGCACCCCCGGCGCGGTGGCTGGAGTGCGCTACACCTGCGGCGGCGCCGAGGAGCCCGTCTTGGAGGACGCCGGCTGCCCCGAGGGCACCACCATCCTGGTGCGGGATTTGTTCTACAACACCCCCGCCCGCATGAAGTTCCTCAAAAAGGACTCCACCGAGGGCAACTCCGTGGCGGGCATTTTGGATAAGCTGGCCCTGTCCCACCCGGAGATTTCCTTCCGGTTCCTCCGGGACGGCAAGGAGCAGCTCCACACCCCGGGGGACGGCAAGCTCTCCTCCACCATTTACGCCGTCTACGGCCGGGAGTTTTCCTCCACCCTCATCCCCGTCCACTACGAGCTGGGCCATGTAAAGGTGGAGGGCTTTATCAGCGCGCCCACCTCCAGCCGGCCCAACCGCTCCATGCAGAACTTCTTCATCAACGGCCGGTACATCCGCAGCCGCACCGCCATGGCCGCCTTGGAGGAGGCCTACAAGGGCTCCATCATGGTGGGGAAGTTCCCCGCCTGCGTGCTGCACCTGCACCTCTCCTTTGGGGCGGTGGATGTGAACGTCCACCC
>ERZ1106929.974-NODE-974-length-27748-cov-466.834940_pt1 | contig 27748 bp, 28 predicted proteins | sample MGYA00403662_ERZ1106929 | MGnify/ENA primary metagenome ERZ1106929 (study PRJEB35170, sample SAMEA104062442) | human gut metagenome | biome: human gut; feature: human-associated habitat; material: faeces | place: Denmark | collected 2013-02-20 ... | reverse complement strand
ACCCCGGCAACTTGGCGCAAGGGATTATCAATGCGTCAAAGAACATCGTGCAGACATCATCCACAGCCCAAACAATGATAAAGAATTTTCAAGAAACGGTAAAGCTGTACAATCAAGGCAAGGAGTACTACGATGCCTTAAAATCAGTGCATAACCTTGTCAAAGATGCACGGAAAGTACAGAAGTCTATTCTGCTTATCGGTGAGATTTCCGACATCTATGTGAACAGTTTTCAGAAGATGCTTTCGGATGAAAACTATACGCCGGACGAACTTTCCGCCATTGCCTACGGCTATACCCAACTGTTGCAGGAGAGTTCCGATGTGCTGGAAGAAATGAAAAGTGTGGTGAACATCAACGGGCTTTCCATGTCGGATAAAGAACGGATGGACGTTATCGACCGGACGTATAACTCCATCAGGAACTACCGGGATTTGGTGAGTTACTATACCCGCAAGAATATTTCTGTTTCCTACCTGCGGGCGAAAAAGAAAAAGGACACCGACCGGGTAATGGCTTTGTATGGTTCGGCGGATGAACGTTACTGGTAACTTCTAAAAATAAGTAGTATGTTATTAGCAATCGAATTTGATAACCTGCATCAGATACTCCGTAGTTTATACACGGATATGATGCCGTTATGCGGGAACATGGCGGGGGTAGCCAAAGGAATAGCGGGACTGGGGGCTTTGTTTTATGTGGCTGCCAAAGTATGGCAGTCGCTCGCCAGTGCCGAACCGATAGACGTTTACCCTTTGCTCCGTCCCTTTGTGATTGGTTTCTGTATTATGTTCTTTCCCACATTCGTACTGGGTACGATTAACAGTGTCATGTCACCTGTGGTAAGGGGCTGTAACAATATGCTCGAAACGCAAACTTTCGATATGAACGCCTACCGGGAACAAAAGGACAAACTGGAATATGAAGCGATGGTGCGCAATCCGGAAACGGCTTACCTTGTTTCGGATGAAGCCTTTGATAAACAGATTGACGAATTGGGATGGTCTGCCAAAGATATTGCCACAATGGGCGGTATGTACATGGATAGGGCAGCCCACAATATCAAGCAATCCGTCCGGGACTGGTTCAGGGAATTGTTGGAACTGCTCTTTCAATCGGCAGCCCTTGTGATAGACACTATCCGAACCTTTTTCTTGATTGTCCTTGCCATACTGGGTCCGATAGCCTTTGCCATCAGTGTATATGATGGCTTTCAGGCGACACTGACCCAATGGATAACAAGGTATATTTCCGTTTACCTATGGCTGCCCGTTTCAGACCTGTTCAGTTCCATACTTGCCCGAATACAGGTGCTTATGCTCCAAAAGGATATTCAGGAGCTATCAGACCCCAATTTCATACCGGACGGAAGTAACAGCGTGTACATCATTTTTATGATAATCGGTATCATCGGTTACTTCACAATTCCCACCGTATCGAACTGGATTATTCAGGCGGGCGGAATGGGCAACATGAGCCGGAATATAAACAGTGCAGCTAACAAAACAGGTAGCGGAGTTGGTGCGGTAGCCGGAGCAGCAACCGGGAACGCTGGCGGCAGGGTCGGCGGTAAACTAATCAAAGGTAACCAATAATTAAAAATCAAGATGGAATTTAAAAGTTTAAAGAACATTGAAACCAGTTTCAAACAGATACGGCTTTTCGGTATCGTGTTTGTCGTTATGTGTACCCTGATAACGGGTTATGTCGTTTGGAACTCCTACACGTTTGCCGAAGCGCAACGGCAGAAAATTTATGTACTGGACGGTGGCAAATCGTTGATGCTTGCGCTTTCGCAAGACCTGACACAAAACCGTCCGGTCGAAGCAAGGGAACACGTGAAGCGTTTTCACGAACTCTTTTTCACGCTCTCACCGGATAAGAACGCTATCGAAAGCAATATCAAACGGTCGCTGTTCCTCGCCGATAAGAGCGCATTTAACTATTACCGTGACCTCTCGGAAAAGGGATATTACAACCGTATCATTTCGGGCAATATCAGCCAGACCATACAGATAGACAGCGTTTCTTGCAATTTCGATGTGTACCCGTATGCGGTGGCTACCTATGCCCGCCAAATGATTATCCGTGAAAGCAGCGTGACGGAAAGAAGCCTTGTCACCCGTTGCCGGTTATTGAACGCTGTGCGCTCGGATAATAACCCGCACGGCTTTATGATGGAAAGTTTCGAGATAACGGAAAATAAGGATTTGAACACCATAAAGCGGTAAGCCATGATACGGAAAATTCTCTCTCCGGTGAATCAGGCAATTACCCATGTGCAGGACTGGGCGGATGAAAAACTCTGCCACCTGTGCGGGCGCATGACACCGGAAATAAGGCTGGCAGTCATACTGCTTATGCTCCTGTTCTTCGGCGGGCTATCCATCTACTTTACGGTATCATCCATTTACCGGATAGGAAAAGAGGATGGCGAAACCATACGGATAGAACACATTAGGCAGTTGCAGTTACAAAGTAAAGACAGTACGAACATTTTTAATCAGTCAGACAATGGAAGAAAAAGAAGTGAAAAATGAAGTTCCCGCACCGGAAACGGACAGGAAGAAAGAACCTGAAAAACAGGTAAAGGAAAAAAAGGAACTGACCCCGCAGCAGATACAGCAGCGAAAGAAGATGCTGATTTACCCGCTTATGGGACTGGTTTTCTTGGGGTCTATGTACCTGATTTTCGCACCGTCCGATAAGGACGAAGCAAAGGTGGAAAACGTGGGCGGATTTAATGCCGATATTCCGCAACCCAAAGGGGACGGGATAATCAGCGATAAAAAGACAGCCTACGAACAGGAGCAAATGGAGAACAAACAGGCGGACAAGATGCGCTCCTTACAGGATTTTGCCTTTTCGCTCGGAGAGGAAAACGGGAACGGGGAAGATTTGACCCTGATAGATGATGCTCCGGCAGAAAAACCGAAAACCAATGTGATAGACTTCGGGGCGGGTGCGCCGAACAATAGCCGTTCCTCTATCCAATCTTCGGCGGCAGCTTACCGGGATATGAACCGTCAGTTAGGCAGTTTCTACGAAACGCCGAAAGAGGACAAGGAAAAAGAGGAACTGAAACGTCAGGTGGAAGAACTCACTGCCCGGCTCGATGCGAAAGAAAGCGGTGCGGGCAACATGGATGAACAGGTTGCACTTATGGAAAAGTCCTACGAACTGGCGGCAAAATACATGAACGGACAGAACGGGCAAAGCGTACCACTGCAACCGGAACAGATTGCACAGGTCGCACCGTCCGCACCTGTTCAGGGCAAAGGGAATGCCACACCTGTAAAATCGGTATCGGACAGGACGGTTTCAGGATTGCAGCAACCTATGAGCAACGCCGAATTTATCGCCGAATACAGCAAGCCACGCAATTACGGGTTTAATACGGCGGTCGGCAGTGGTTATTCGATGGGAAAGAACACTATCCGGGCGTGTGTTCATAACGACCAAACACTTATGGATGGGCAGACCGTCAAGCTCCGGCTGTTAGAACCGTTACAGGCGGGGAATGTGATTGTCCCGAAAAACAGCCTTGTTTCAGGAAGTGCCAAAGTGCAGGGGGAACGGCTCGACATACTGGTGTCCTCGCTCGAATATGCGGGTAACATCATTCCGGTGGAACTTGCCGTTTACGACAGTGACGGGCAAAAGGGGCTTTCCGTTCCCTCGTCACTGGAACAGGAAGCGGCAAAGGAAGCGATGGCGAACATCGGTGCGGGACTGGGTACGAGCATTTCCTTTGCGCAAAGTGCCGGGCAGCAGGTCGCAATGGATATTACAAGGGGCTTGATGCAAGGCGGTTCGCAATACCTTGCCAAGAAGTTCAGAACGGTAAAAGTACACCTGAAAGCGAACTATCAGGTGATGCTTTACGCCAAACAACAGTAATTTATTTATCAACCATAAAAATTTCAATCCAAAATGAAAAAGTTAATTATCATGTTTGCCCTACTCTTGGGCGTGGTTTCAATGAAAGCACAAAGTAACGATTTGTATCAGGGCATTACAAAGAAGCTCCCTTACCGCCAAATGGTGACACCTTACGGCGTACAGGTGACGTTTGCAAAAACAGTACACCTTATTTTCCCGTCTGCCGTTAAGTACGTGGACTTAGGCAGTAACTACATCATTGCCGGAAAAGCGGACGGGGCGGAAAATGTTGTCAGGGTCAAGGCTACGACAGAGGGCTTTCCCGGTGAAACCAATTTTTCCGTTATCTGTGAGGATGGTAGCTTTTACAGTTTCAATGCAAAATACGCACATGAACCGGAAATGCTGAACATCGAAATGAAAGACTTCTTGGAGAATGAGGACACAACGGATTTCAGCCATACCCGGATGAATATCTATTTCCGTGAACTGGGTAACGAAAGCCCGCTTTTGGTAAAGCTGATTATGCAGTCCATCTACAAAAACAATGACCGGGAAATAAAGCATTTGGGATGCAAACGGTTCGGGGTGCAGTTCTTGGTAAAGGGCATTTATTCGCATAACGGGCTGTTCTACATACACACACAAACAAAGAATAGTTCAAACGTGCCGTTTGATACCGACTTTATCCGTTTCAAGATTATGGATAAGAAAGTAGCCAAAAGAACGGCAATTCAGGAAACCGTTATCGACCCGGTGCGAAGTTATAACGAGATACTGGTTATCGGTGGTAAAAGTACCGTCCGCACCGTGTACACCGTTCCACAGTTCACTATCCCTGACGATAAGATATTAGTTATCGAACTGGTGGAAAAAAACGGGGGCAGACACCAAACTATCCGGGTGGAAAATTCGGATGTAGTGGCAGCCAAAGTGATTAACGAACTTAAAATCAAATGAACATGAAAAGGATATGCTGTATTATATCCCTTTTTGTGCTGTGCCTGACTTTTAACCAGGCACACGCACAAAGATGTCTGCCGGGAATGAAAGGCTTGCAGGTTACGGGCGGCATGGCGGACGGTGTTCACTGGAACAGTAAAAGCGATTTCGCCTATTATTTCGGGGTGGCTCTTTCCACCTATACCAAAAACGGGAACAGGTGGGTTGTTGGCGGGGAATACCTCGAAAAGCATTACCCCTATAAGGATTTGCAAATACCAGTCAGCCAGTTTACAGGCGAGGGCGGTTACTATCTGAATTTCCTTTCAGACCGGAAGAAAACCTTTTTCCTTTCGCTGGGCTTGTCTGCCCTTGCCGGGTACGAAACAAGCAACTGGGGCGATAAATTGCTGCCCGATGGTTCGACCCTGACCGATAAGGACGGTTTTGTTTATGGCGGTGCGCTGACGCTGGAACTGGAAAGTTACATTACCGACCGGGTGGTGTTCCTGATTAACGCACGGGAAAGATGTCTGTTCGGTTCTTCAGTCGGAAAGTTCCATACACAGTTTGGCGTAGGGCTGAAATTTATAATGTGATAAACTAACCTATTATATATAATGTATATGAGAAATGTAATTTATAAGATGCTAACAGGGTGCTACATGGTGGCTGCCTTGTTATTGGTGGGTGCGTGTAGTGACAACGTGGATATACAGCAGTCTTACCCGTTCAGTATCGAAACGATGCCTGTTCCGAAGAAATTAAAAGTAGGTGAAACGGCGGAAATACGCTGCCAACTTCACCGGGATGGACGATATGAGGAAACAAAGTACTTCATCCGTTATTTCCAACCGGACGGGGCGGGAACACTAAAAATGTCCGATGGGACGGTTTTACTGCCGAATGACCTGTACCCGCTTCCGGGCGAAACATTCCGGCTTTACTATACTTCCGCATCGACCGACCAGCAAACAGTGGATGTGTATTTTCAGGATAGCTTCGGGCAGTTGGAACAACTGACGTTTTCATTCAATAATGATAACAGTAAAGAAGAACAGGGAGAATAAAAATGGAAATATTGATTACACACTTTGTATTTCTCGTTCTTTTTGGGGCTTACACTGCATTTGAACTGAAAAATGCTCCTACTGATGTGGAACTGTGGGGCAAGGAATTAGAATAAAAACATTATAACCACTGCCGGATATATTCGGTAGTGGTTTTTATTACTTATCCGGATGTGGAATACCAAACATATCTAATAAATTAATATATGCTTTTGTATTATTCTTTGCTTCATCAAGCATTTTTGCTCGGCGTTCCCCTTCCTCTTTTGTTGGCGCATTAGCTTTTACCATTGTTTTGATAGCTTCAACCTGTACTTCAAATTGTTGTTCTTGTTTATCGTCCATATTTGTCTATTATGAAATTATTTTCAAAGATAAAGTTTTAATTTGAAAATCAGAGGAATAAAAGAGGTTTCTTTGCTATCTTTCTTTGTCCGCTTCGGCTCACAGAAAGAAAGTAGCGGCGGCATTTGCCGCCGTTCTTCATTAACCGATTATAATGTTCTTTATGGGTGTGTTATGTTCCAACCACTCTTTTACACACTCCATATTATATTCACTCGTTATAACTGCCTTATCTACGTCTATGGGCGTGAAACGGGTGCTTTCATAGCTATCTATCCAGCCTTTCAGGGAACAGACACCCCATGTTTTCACATCCTCAAAAATACCGTCCAGTGTGCCGATGGGGTCGCCGAAAGTAACTATCATTGCATCAAATGTCGTTTTGTCGGGCAACAGTTCCAAATATTTCAAAGACCCGAAACCGTCCGCCTTACGTCCGAAAGACCAGTCATAGGAATAAAGTTCATCCCCCCACTGGTGCGGCGTGTCGAAACGTACTTTCACCTGCACGGAATGTTCGTTTTCTTCTACGGCTTCAATAATACCCGTTACCAGTAAGCCCGTAAATATGCACTTGCAACGTCTGCCGATAATCCTTTTATTTACTTCTGTCGTTTTCATAAATGTAACTTTTAAATTGTTATTATACCTTTTCTTTTTTCGCCATCCATTCATCCCGCCGTTTGCGGCACTCGTCAAGTGTTTTGGCAAGGGTACTGAACAGTTCGCCGTCTGTATGGCGATAATCATATTGATAATAGATTTGACCCCTAAATGCGCCTAAACTGCATTTTACATATTTTTCCTCTCCCGGTGTTTGGGTAATGCTTACCCCATTTTTGTTTAAACTTTCCATATTGTTATAATTTAAAATGAGTTATCAGATAATCAGAAGTGAAAGCAGGACAATGAAAATAAAAGCCATACAGAACAGGTAAACGGCGGAGATAATCAATCGGAGAACGAACCGGAGAATAAAAAAGCCTATGATTAGGGCTATCCACATTCCGGCGGTGCTGCTGGTTGCCTGATAGATGATAAAAGCAAGTATAAACCATCGTAAAAAAGTCGTTATCTTATTATATACTTTCATTGTCTTGGTGTGTTGTGGGTGGATTGCTCCACCCGGTTAGTAATCAGGCGCAACGGAAAACAAAACCGTTATCCATCCAATAATCGGTTATAAACAGGTCACGGGCAAAAGCCGAATAATCAAAATAGGTCTTTGCGAACTCCGGCAGGTCGTAACATTCCTCTACGATTTCATAGGCGTAATCTTCCTCGTCCTTATATTCTCCCTGATATTCGTCCTCAAAAGAAGAAATAAGGTCGTCCGCATCTTCTTCGCTTATATCGCTGTTGTGGTGGTCGCACCATACGAAAAACGCTTCCTGCTCGGTTTCGCTTAGTTTCTCGATGGCATCCCGAAGCTCAAAGAACTTTTCAGAAAGCCAACTTTCGGAAATCAGGGCTTCCGGGATATTCTCGTAATCCTGAAACATAAATTCCGGGTCTTGGTCGTCCTTGTGCAGTTCCCGGCACGCTTCCATAAATTCGTCCTTGTCCGAATAATCGGAAAGGTCTAACCACTTGCCGAAAAGTGAACCACTGTTATACTTGTTGTAAGTACCTACATAAACTCTTGCTTCTGATAATGTTACCGCTTCCATAACTTTTGAATTTTAATTGTTTGCATCGCTTGTCGCCCACCACATAAATTTTTCCTTTAACTGAATGGGAACATTGTCTTTTCAAAGGTTCGGGACTGGTACAGGGCAAATTATTATTTATGAAATACTACCCGTAGGTGTGGAGATTTCTAAAAAATAATTTGAACAGTAACAGGCACGGATATACCTTTGACAATGTTCCAATCAGTTTTAGGGAAAATTTTTCTCTTGTTTAAGAGGATAGAAACAAAAGCCATCAGGCTTTTTGTATTAGGTAATGAGAGAGTAAAAAAAGGGCTTATAAAAGCCCCTCGTCTGTAAAGCTGTAATAGTTTTCTTCTGTCAGGATGATATGGTCTAACAGGTGTAAATCCAAGACCTTGCAGGCTTCTTTTATTTTTGAGGTGATTTGCTTGTCCGGTTCGCTCGGACGTAGATTGCCCGATGGGTGGTTATGTGAGAGGATTATGCCCGAAGCATGGACTTTTAAGGCTGTTTGCAGGATGATTTTCACGTCCATTACAGTTTCAGCCATGCCGCCTTTAGAGATAAGGGAAACGCCTAAAGCCTTATTAGCCCGATTGAGGAACATTACATAACTTTCTTCGTGGTGTTCCATACATTCAGAATAGAAAGGTTTTAAGTAAGAATAAGAAGTTTCAGAAGAGAGTATTTTCATTCTTTCGGATGCTTTTACATTGTCTTTATAAGAGATAGTGATTTCCGGCATGGTAAATTCTGTTGTTTTCATAACGCTTGAATTTTAAATTAAACAATAAGAAATTTTGCCGGACACCCACAGTTTGGCGGGGACTTCAACCTAATCTTTTCAAAAAATACGACCCGCAGGTGTGGAGATTTTTTAGAAAACCGGAACGGCTCGGATTTGGTACTTGTCCCCACCGGGCTGTAACTTTGCTAAAATTTGTGATTGAGATACATTACTTTAGGGAACTGAAAAAGGGGTATCACTGGTGACACCCCTTAGACAACCGAATACCTTAAACAGTTATTCATCATAGGTTCTATATCCTATCGGTTTGCGTGGCTTCGGTTCGGGTTTGCTTAATAACTGGGTCAATGCTTGGTACACCTCGCTGAATTGTGCATCCGTACTCTGTTCCAGTTCTTCGATGCGTTTAAGAAGTTCCTCGTAACCGATTGACATTTGGCGCATGAGGACAAACGCACGCATGATAGAGATATTCACATCTATGGCGGTCTGACTGCGTAATACACTACTAAGCATGGCAACCCCCTGCTCGGTAAAACAATCGGGAAGTACATAACTGTGTTTCAGGCTCTCCGGCAACTGGTCACAATTTGTGACCAGTTCGTGCCATTCCTCTTTCGTCATGGTAAAACGGAAATCCGATGGGAAGCGTTTTTCATTACGTTTCACGGCTTGTTTCAAAACTTTAGTCTGCACACCATAGAGTTCTGCCAAATGAAAATCAAGCATTACACGGCAACCCCTGATTTCAAAAATCTTGTTTTGGATGATTTGTAAGTCCATAATTCTATAATTTTAAATTAAACATGGTTTCTGTATTTTCAAACTGTCCGGATGGAGTTATATAAGGATAGAGAACCTGCCGCTTTTGCAGCAAGTTCTTATTAGGATGTTTACAAGGCTTCTTTATAAATCTTCTCAATACCGACAAATTTCTTGTCAAGTCCCTGCATATCGTTACCTATTTTGCTATTGGTAATGCGGGCGTATATCTGTGTTGTTTCTATGTTGGTATGTCCCAGCATTTTAGAAACGGTTTCGATGGGTACACCCTTTGCAAGCGTAGTTGTCGTTGCGAAAGTATGCCTTGCAAGGTGAAAAGTCAAGTTCTTTTTTATCCCGCAAACGTCCGCTATTTCTTTCAAATAGGCGTTAAGTTTTTGGTTGCTGATTATAGGAAGTATCTTACCATCAGGCAGCTTGTCTTTATACTTCTTCAATATCATTTTGGGAATGTCCAGCAAAGGAACATTTACGTCTGTGTTGGTCTTTTGCCGTTTGGTAATTATCCATAGTTTACCGTCAAAGGATTTGCGGATATTGTCTTGTTTCAAGTTGGAAACATCAATGTATGCCAAACCTGTGAAACAGGAAAAGATAAAAACATCACGCACCTGCTCCAATCGCTCGGAAACCATCTTCTTTTTCAGAATGATTTTTATTTCGTCCTCTGACAAATAACCTCTATCGACTTTTTCCAAACGTATTTTATAGCTGGCGAATGGGTCGCCTACCAATATGCCGTTATTTCGGGCTATAATAATGATACGTTTGAAAAACTGCATGAATTTGGCAGTCGTGTTGTAGCCGCATTTACAGGCAGTGCGTAAATACAACTCGAAATCTGTTATAAACATAGGGCTTATTTCCTTTATGGAAATATCCGATAGGTTATATTTGCTTTGGATGAACTCAGCAAGATGGCGGCGGGTTACTTCATATTTGCGGTAGGTGGCAATCGTTTTAGATATGCCGACCAACTGCTTAACATCGTCATTGTGCTTTTTGAAAAGGTTAAGGATAGTTTCATGTTTCTCACTATGCCCCAAAAATTCATTCTTCACCTTTTCGGCAGTAACGTAATTATCACGCCGTTGTTGTTCGTGGTAGATATTATTCAAAGATGCCTTTATATCTTCTAATAAGGCGTTAATCCTGCCTGCATCTTTGCCTTTGGCTTTTCCCGCTGTTATATTCCAGCTATCGGGATGAATACTTTGCTTTGTACTGAACTGGCATAATTTACCGTCAATGGTAATTCTTGCCATAATCATAACCTCGCCGTTCTTCTTTTCAGAGCCTTTCTTTAAATAGAAAAGGACTTTAAATGTACTCTTCATAACCTCACATTTTTTAAGTTACAAAACTAATGATAACACTTTAAATGTGAGATATTTAGACGGTGGACAAATTCGGACTTTCTGCGGTCATTTTCGGACAAATCGTTACCGTTTTTGTCCGGTAGGGAATAGGTAACGATTTAGTAACGAAACTATGTCTTTTATAGTCCTTTTGTTGTCTTGGAAACAAGACTTATAGGCAATAAAAAAACCTACAAATCGCTGATTTGTAGGTTTTTGTCCTCTTACTGTCCTCTTTTGTCCAGTAGGTTCTGCGGAGAGAGGGGGATTCGAACCCCCGATACCCTTTAGGGGTATACACGCTTTCCAGGCGTGCCTCTTCAACCACTCGAGCACCTCTCCTTGTTCGGGGCGCAAAAGTAAGGGAAGTTTTTGGAATTACCAAATGTTCGGGCAAATAATATTAAAAGTCCGTTCAAGCAACCAATGCCGGAACGGACTTTCAACACTCAATAAAACATACTTATCATTACCGTGATCTGACTTCCCGTCTCATAAATATGACATACGAAAGAGCAAAACAGATGACAGTAGCTGCAATCAGTCCGGTGAGCTGAGGCCACACCACCAAAAGACTCTGTCCCAATGGCAGCGGACTGGGAATGGCCCCCTGAACCTGCTCCATAGTAAGCGGCCCCAAACTTCTGACGGAAGGCATCAGCAGCGTTGTGGTCGCCTCATTGAACAGTTCGCTAGGTGCCAGACGCATCAGACCGAGAATAAATTTCTGGTAACTGACTATCTGATAAGGAGATGCCAGCTGCGAAGGGCTCAATGCCTTGGCAACCAGATTGACAATCATCGTATAGAACACGCTGAAAAACAACCATACCGCCACCGAAGCCAATGCCGAGGTGGCCGCCTGACGGAAGCAAAGCGAAAACAGAATGGCCAGATTCAGCCAGAATGCCACATAGAACACACTGATTATGAGAAAGAATACAATCCTCCAAAATTCTTCTGCTGTGGGAGGAATGCCTATCGCTATCAACCCGCAGCCCATTACGAGGAATCCCAGTACAAACAGCATGATACCTATCACAATCAATGCAGCCACGAACTTGGCATTGATAATGCAATCACGATGAACAGGCTGTGACAGCATACGGCTCAACGTCCCCTTGTTCTGTTCCGAATTTATAGCATCGAATCCCAGCGCAATCCCCAACAACGGCCCCAGAAAGTTGATAAACTGCACAAAAGAAGGCAATGTGCCATCCGAGGCTGTGAACAGCTTCAAGAAAAGGAACGAACCGTCCGGGTCATTGGGCTTGATGGCGGCACCTATGTTGGTAAGCGAGGTATAGAGTGAGCCCATGCACGTAAGCAAAATGATTCCCATCAAGATAATGAACCGCCAACTTTTCACATGGTCGGATATTTCCTTGTTGACGACTACCCCAAAAGGATAATTGACTTTATTCATGCCTTTCTCCTCCTTCCTCCATATAATGGTTATAAATATCAGACAATTCCTGATGCTTGTCCTTCAAATCAGACATATCAATCAAGGTGACCAGCTTCCCACTGTTGAACAGTCCCACGCGGTCGCAAACTTTCTGCACCTGGTCCAGGTGGTGGGAAGAGAACAAGACGGTCAGTCCCTCCTTCCGGCTCAACTGCCTAATGAGCTCGATGAACTCCTGAACACCGGCAGGGTCTATTCCCGAAGTAGGTTCATCCAGGATTATAATTTCCGGATTTTTGATAAGCACGTCCGCCAGTCCCAATCGCTGGCGCATACCGCGCGAATATTTCCCGGTCTTCTTTTTCATCTGTCCGGCAAGCCCCACATGCTCCATCAGCTCCAGCGCCCTGACTTTCGCTTCGGCATCCGAAATGCCATTGAGACGCGCAGTATATATAAGGTTTTCCGGACCGGTCATGTCATCATAAAACCCCACATCTTCGGGCAGATAGCCTATCTTCCGCTTTACCTCGATAGGATGCCTGGTAGAGTCGATACCGCAAATCTCCACAGAGCCGGAAGTGGGTTCCGTCAGTCCCAGCATCATCAGGATGGTAGTTGACTTGCCGGCGCCGTTTGGCCCCAATAATCCGAAAATCTCCCCTTTACGAATAGTCAGGCAAATGCGGTCTACGGCAGTGAAGCGCCCATACTGCTTGGTCAAGTCTGTCAATGCAATCACTCGCTCGTCCATGCTCACCTCCTTCCATATTTACGGAACAGATAGCATACGGCACCTATGGCAACGATTATTATCAAAACGCCCACCCATCCCCATATCATCGGGGTTTTCACGGCAATGCGGAATTGGGCGTCTGTATTCACTTCAGGAGTTTTGGCCGTCATGGTAGCCACATAATCTCCGGGCAATGCCTTTTTGGATGCTTTCATGGTAGCTACGACATTGGCCGTTTCCCCCGCCTTCAGCATATCAATCTTCGAAGGCTCAAAAGACACTTCCCAGTCCACGGGCTTATTGGCAGAAAGCTGGATATCTTTCAACAATGAAGAACCGGTATTCCGGACCACCAACTCGATACGCTTCACATCTCCTGCTGTGATTTCGGTACTCAACAATCCTCTGGGCGTGGACAATTCCATCTCGTAGGAACCCGTGACAACAACTTCCAGCTCCAAGTCGGCAGAAGTCGTACCAGTAGCCGCACGTACCGGAATCTTGTAATTGCCGGCTTCCACATTGGCGGGAGGGACAATCTCTATACTCACATTCTGGCTGCTGTTCGCTTCCACCTGGGCAGAAGTGGCCTGCTTATAGTTAGGCTTGAACACGACACTCCAGCCTCTGGGGGCATTGGCCATCAGCGCATACAGCTGCTGGTCGGCCGTCTGGTTTTTCAAAGTGGCATTGAAGGTAAAGGTGGACTTGGAATTGCCCTGCATATTGGGCTGGTCGGTAGTGAACTCGGTCTGGTAAGTTCCTTTCTGGGCCACGATCACCTCCAGCGGCAGTTTGGTTTCTCCGGCAAATACTGTGAAATGATAACTTCCTTTATTTACTTTTAGAGGAACTTCCACTTTCAAATTGAACGTTTTCTTTTCCTTGGACAGTACAGAAAGCTGGCTGAGGGTCCAGCCGCCTGACTTGATTTCATGCTTCCAACTGCCCGGCAATCCGCTGACCGAGAGATTTGCATTTGTAACCCCGTCCGTGTTGTTAATCAAATCAATGCTGTAATCAATGGACGCTCCGGGCGTCACGGAAATTTTTGTGTAAGGAGTGTACAGAATTATGCTTCCAGATTCATCGGCATGTACACGATTTAAGGGAAAGGCTCCCAACAAAATAACTAACAATAAAATACAATTTGTTCTCATAGTCATAAAAAAGTTCTTATGGTTGTTTAATTATGAATATTTTCCAAATTTGTGTGTTGCAAAAATAAAAGATAGCTATATTAGTAGCTGTTAAAAGAAACAAAAGAATATAATTGCGGACACGATATACCCTGCGATGACCTGCTTTTCTTATCTTTGCGATTCCTATTGATACAAACGAATACCATACCGACATGAGAATCCCTGAAATACGCTTACAGAACCAGCAACTGTCCACTCCACTCTTCGGCCACCCGAAAGAACTGGTCTCCTGGATGGGCGCCATGCAGGCACAAGACTATACAATGGTGAAATGGGCCGTAGGTATGCGGCTGAAGTCACCGGGAATTCAAGCCGTGGAAAAAGCCCTGCATCAAGGGGAAATACTGAGAACCCACGTAATGCGTCCCACATGGCACCTGGTAGCAGCAGAAGACATTCGTTGGATGCTGAAACTCTCTGCACAACGCATCAAATCTGCCAATGATTCTTATGCAAAAGGACATGGTCTGGAAATCACGGAACAGCAATATGACAGAAGCTACACCATACTTGGGAATATCCTCAGCGGGAAGCGAAGCCTGACGAAACAAGAGATTGCGGAACATTTTGAACGTTCGGGACTGCTTGCAGACAACTACCACATGACCCGCTTTATGTCGCGTGCCGAAGTCGAAGGAATTGTGTGCAGCGGAGAATGCCATGGACGGCAACACACCTATGCCCTTTTGGACGAAAGAGTTCCACCTACCCCCGAACTGACGAAAGAAGAAGCGCTGGCCCGCCTGGCTACAGCCTATTTCCGCAGCCATGCCCCTGCTACCCTGCAAGACTTCTCCTGGTGGTCTGGTTTGCCTTTAACGGAAGCAAGGCAAGCCATTTCTCTGATAGAACCGGAACTGATGTCCGAACAATGGAACAGCCAGACATGGTACATCCATGACTCCTGCCGGACATCTGGAAAGGCGACCGGTAACCTGCACCTTCTTCCCTCCTACGATGAATACCTGATAGGATACAAGGACCGGACGGACGTCCTACCCAAAGAGGACTATTCCAAAGCTTTCACCAACAACGGATTGTTCTTTCCGGTACTTCTCTATAAGGGGCATGTAGTAGGAAATTGGAACAAGGCGTCCAAGAAAAAAGAAATCTTCCCGGAGCATTCGCTTTTCCGGAAAGACATCTGCCTGAAAGAGGAGTTGCTGAACCAGGCTAAAGAAAAGTACGTCCGGTTCCTAACACATTAAAGGCGGTCATCGAAGATTTTCATTGAAGAATCTCTCTATTTTGCCGAATGGAATTACCTCTATATTGTCATACAAGTCTACATGGTTTGCACCGGGAATAATCAGCAGTTCCTTATTATCACCCTGCAACTTTTTAAAAGCATCTTCACTGAAATAACGTGAATGGGCCTTCTCACCGTGCAGCATCAACACTGCACTACGGATTTCATCACTATATGAAAGGATAGGCATATTGATGAACGAAAGCGGTGAAGTCTTGTTCCATCCGTGGTTAGAGTTGAGTGACCGCTTATGATAGCCGCGCGGTGTTTTATAATAGGCATGGTAGTCCTTCACAAATTGTGGAGCATCGGCAGGCAACGGGTCTACTACACCTCCTCCAAGAGCAAATGTACCGTTTCTATAATCCTCCGTACGCTGAGCATTAAGCTGGCGCCGCAATTCATGCCGTGCATCGGCATTCATAGAATCGAAATAACCGTTAGCATTGACCCGGCTCATGTCGTACATGGTTGCCGTAACTGTAGCCTTGATGCGAGTATCGATAGCCGCTGCATTAAGCGCCATGCCTCCCCATCCACAAATACCGAGAATGCCGATGCGCTCTGCATCTACATCGTCACGGGTGGAAAGATAATCGACCGCTGCACTGAAATCTTCCGTATTGATGTCCGGCGAAGCCACATAACGGGGCTGGCCGCTACTTTCTCCCGTATAGGATGGATCGAAAACAATCGTCAGGAATCCACGTTCTGCCAATGTCTGCGCATACAAGCCCGAAGCTTGTTCCTTCACGGCACCAAATGGGGCACTGATGGCAATGGCAGGCAATTTACCCGTCACATTCTTGGGTACATACAAATCGGCGGCAAGTGTAATGCCGTAACGGTTGTGGAAAGTTATCTTTTTATGGTCTACTTTATCACTCTGTGGGAATGTCTTGTCCCACTCTTGAATCAGATTCAAATTCTCTTCCATAAATTTATTATCATTATTAGGATTATTTTCTGTTGCAGACAAATGTCCTGCAGCACAAAGGCTAATAACCATCGCCGCACATATGTTTTTTACCATGTTCTTCATCTCTACTTCTTTAAGTTTCGGTTGGAAATTCATTTCTTAATCCATTGCTTGACAGTTTCCCGGCTCGCTCCATTCAGCAGCCTGCCTTTTCCCCAGTTTATGCCGGGGTAATTCGTCTGCAATTCCTTTTCTGCATTAGAAATACTGCTGCTTCCCGAAGTGGCGAATGGAATAACCGTTTTACCTGCAAAATCACCGCTTTCTATAAATGTATTGACGATTCTTGGAGCCAAATTCCACCAAATAGGAAAACCGATATAAATGGTATCATACTCCGCGAGACTCCCCAATTTAGAATACAATGCAGGACGCGATTTGGAATCCGACATCTCCACACTGCTGCGCGAAGCTTTGTCGTGCCAGTCCAAATCAGCAGCCGTGTACTTTTTCGCAGGCTGTATTTCGTAGAGAGTCCCATCGACAGTTTCTTCCACCAACTTGGCAGCCCTTGCCGTTGTTCCCGTTGCCGAGAAATAAGCTACCAGTGTCTTACCACCTTTTTTCTGTGCGTTAACAATAATAGACAACAGCATAACCGCCATCATAAACAATACCAATCTTTTCATACGATATATTATTTAGTTGAAACATATAAATCCAATTGTTATAGCGATACAAAAGTAGCGGGTATTATTATTACATAGGTATCCAGATTACTGATTATATAACCCAAATTACTGATAGATGTCCGAGAAGAGAAATAAAAAATCCCGTAAAACCTTGATTTTACGGGATTTGTCATACTTTGAGTCCTTTTTGTCTTTGGAGTTCTGCGGAGAGACAGGCTCTCGAACTTATACTTTCAGAAAATATCATAAAATCACAATTTGCTGATAATCAAATATTAATCAAGATGTAAAGTAAAACTAAATCTTTCTAAATGTCTTTTGCTATCTCAATTATTGGGTGTATATTTGGGTGTAGAATTTCAAACGCACCCAATTATGAATATCAAACGTAACATCATTTTTGCATTGGAGAGCCGGAAGAAGAACGGTGTGCCAATCGTAGAGAACGTGCCTATCCGTATGCGTGTCATATACGCAAGCCAGCGCATTGAGTTTACAACGGGCTATCGCATTGATATAGCCAAATGGGATGCAGGCAAACAACGGGTAAAGAACGGATGCACCAACAAACTGAAGCAAAGCGCATCCGAAATCAATGCGGACTTGCTGAAATATTATGCAGAAATGCAAAACGTGTTCAAGGAGTTTGAGGTACAGGAAGCCATGCCTACCACCCAACAGTTAAAGGATGCGTTCAATTTACGAATGAAAAATACAAGTGAAGAACAGCAGGAAGAAGCGAAAATTAGTTTTTGGGAAGTGTTCGATGAGTTTGTAAAGGAGTGTGGCAATCAGAATAATTGGACGGCATCCACATACGAGAAATTTGCAGCGGTGAAAAATCACCTCAAAGAGTTCAAGGAAGATGTAACCTTTGAATACTTCAACGAGTTCGGGTTGAACGAATATGTCAATTTCTTGCGCGACAAGAAAGACATGAGAAACAGTACCATCGGCAAACAGATGGGATTCCTCAAATGGTTTCTGCGCTGGAGTTTCAAGAAAGGGCATCATCAGAATATTGCATACGATACATTCAAACCTAAATTGAAAACCACCTCTAAAAAGGTGATATTCCTGACATGGGAAGAACTGAACAAACTGAAAGACTATCAGATACCCAAAGACAAACAATATTTGGAACGTGTACGGGATGTTTTCTTGTTCTGTTGTTTCACGAGCTTACGATACTCGGATGTCCGCAACTTGAAAAGAAGCGATGTGAAGCCTGACCACATTGAAGTCACCACAGTCAAGACAGCGGACAGCCTGATAATCGAACTGAACGACCACAGCAAAGCCATTCTTGAAAAATACAAGGATGTTCATTTCGAGAATCACATGGCATTGCCCGTCATCAGCAATCAGAAGATGAACGATTATCTGAAAGAGCTGGGTGAGCTGGCGGAAATCAACGAACCTGTACGTGAAACCTACTACAAGGGGAATGAACGTATAGATGAAGTCACACCCAAGTACGCTTTGCTTAGCACCCATGCCGGAAGAAGAACTTTCATCTGCAATGCGCTGGCTCTCGGAATCCCTGCACAGGTGGTTATGAAATGGACGGGACACAGCGACTACAAAGCCATGAAGCCCTACATTGACATAGCAGATGATATTAGAGCCAATGCCATGAACAAGTTCAATCAACTATAAAAGTATCAATAAGTTTCATAAACAGTTATCAATAAGTATATTTGCAGAAACCATTATCACAATATGAGCAACAAGGAATCCAACATAGAAAAAACGAACTTAGATGCGTTCATACACGCTGTCGGTTCAGAAATAGAACAGGCGCAAGTAAGACTGATTGTCGCAGCCAATGCGCAAATGCTGTTCCACTACTGGAAAGTGGGCTACTATATTCTCTATCATCAGCAACAGCAAGGTTGGGGAAGTAAAATCATCAAGCAACTGGCAAAGGCTATCCGTCTGAATTTTCCTGAAAAGAAAGGCTATTCGGAACGCAACCTTACCTATATGTGTCAATTCGCAAGGTCATATCCGCTGAATGTACTACAAAGTTTTATTGATACGGATGCAAGGCTGTCTGTTCCAACCATACAGAATGTTACTAATGAAGTGTTGAAACTGAACGACAAACAATTTACGCAGGAATTTACTGCGCAAATACAATCCACTGTTTGTCAGCCTTTAGAAATTACGCAGGAAGCTCCTGCGCAATTTCAAGATGTAGAGAAAACCGTTTCTGCCATTTATAGGATGGGGATTAGGGAGATAGAAAAAGTTTTCTTTACCTCTCCTGTTTCCAAAATAAACTGGGCAAGCCAAATGGCTATACTTGACAGTTCGCTACCATTGGGCATAAGCTATTGGTACATGAAGCAGTCCGTAGAAATGGGTTGGAGTAGTAATGTTCTTAAAATACAAATTGAAACCAACCTGTACAGCAGACAAATCAGCAACAACAAGGTCAATAATTTCACTGCCACGCTTCCTGCACCGCAAAGCGACCTCGCCAATTACCTGTTGAAAGACCCCTACATCTTTGATTTGGCTGGAACTAAAGAGAAAGCAGATGAAAGGGACATAGAAGAACAGTTGGTCAAGCACGTTACCCGTTACTTGCTGGAAATGGGCAATGGCTTTGCTTTCGTTGCACGACAGAAACATTTCCAAGTCGGAAACAGCGATTTCTATGCAGACCTGATACTATATTCTATTCCACTGCACGCATATATCGTGGTAGAATTAAAGGCTACCCCATTCAAACCGGAGTATGCAGGGCAACTGAACTTCTACATCAATGTGGTGGATGACAAACTGAGGGGAGAAAATGACAACAAGACCATCGGGTTGTTGCTGTGCAAGGGAAAAGACGAAGTTGTGGCACAATACGCATTGACAGGCTACGACCAGCCGATAGGTATCAGCGATTACCAACTGAGCAAGGCTATACCTGAAAACTTAAAATCGGCTCTGCCAAGTATAGAAGAAGTGGAGGAAGAACTGGCTTCCTTTCTTGAAAAAGATGGTGGCATTCAAAAATAACCGCCCATGAAAGACATAATTACAACGCTGATTCCCCGATACGGAGAATTGAACAGGATATACAAGGAGTGGTTTGCAAACAAGGATTTCTCTTTTGAAAAGCAGAAGTTCATCACTCGGTTTTATATGGACTACAATGATGTAACGGCTCTTGAAACTGCCATCCTTGAACTGGTTCTTCATATTCCACAAGAGCGATACACCCTGCTTCTGAATAGCTTGAAAAAGGAAGTCTGTGAAAACATAAACTTTTATGAGAAAGGTCGTATGCCAAGTGAGCAGTATGTCATTAATGCCTGTTTCAAAATTTCGGAGATATACAACGAAGCGATAGAAGAACAGAGGCAAAGAACCGTCAAACTCCATGCCCCGTTAAATGAGGCATACAACCGATATGATTCCATAGGTTACAGAGAGCATACAGCCGAAGATGAAAAGCGTGCGGAAATGGAATATGAACGGTGCAAGGCTAAATACGAGGAGGAAAAGGTCAAATTGGTAGAACTATACGACATACAAAAACAGGCGAAGGAAGAAGCCATTAAATATGCACGAAGCTGTTTCGATGAAATCTACCGCTTGGGATGCCACCTCAAAGAGATATTGACGAAATATGTCCCTGATGAAATTCGTGAACCGGAAGAACCATCCAAGCCAAACGAACCCGATATACAAGAAGAAGTACATGAAGAGGAACAACACGAGTATTTCGACATGAAGTTGCTTTCGCTCGTTCACACAACCTGCGTAGGAGAACAATTCGAGAATATTTCCGAATATGATTTCTATGCCTGTATGAATCTGCGCCTTGGCAAATGCAAGTTGAAAATAAAACCGAGAGAGAAAATACGTGTCTGTTATCTGATATTCCTGATGGGTGAACAACTGCCCAAACTTGACAGGGAGAATTGGAAAAAGAATATCCTTAAAATGCTGGATATTGAAGAGAACTATTACAAGTCAAAATACAAGGAGCCTGTTTCCGATTTCCCAAGTGACAGTAACCAGAAGTTTGCTAAAGAAATGGACGCAATATTCCGATAATCCGTGATACAACCTGACATTTTACGAAACAACCACTTTTACCACTCAAATTATTTTTTGAGTGGTATTTTTATTCTCTGATATTCAAACAAATAACAAGATACTCCATTTATATCAACCACATCCTTACCACTTACAACCCTACCTAATTTTGCATCGTTCGAGAACAGAAATAACAGCCAGTGCGCAGGGCTGATTGTTTAACGACTAAATAGATTGGACGATGACAAATCTTCAAGAGTTATTATCAAAACCCGTCTGGCAGATGACAGGCGAGGAGTTCATTTACCTTAGCAAGCACGCTTCCGGTCATTCGGAAGCGGAGCCCCAACCAGTAACGGACACAGAAAGGAAGTATGTGTACGGAATATTGGGCATAGCCAAACTGTTCGGGTGCAGTCTGCCCACTGCCAACCGTATCAAGAAAAGCGGAAAGATTGACAGAGCCATTACCCAGATAGGGCGCAAGATTATCGTGGATGTGGAGCTTGCCCTTGAACTTGCCGGAAAGAAAACAGGAGGACGGAAATAACGGGAGGCATGGCTATGGACTATATGAAAGATACTAAGGATATATCGGCAGAAGAAGCCATTATCCTTTGGCAAGCCTCACGTTTGAGCCTGTCGAAAAGTTATGAGAAAGCACCTGAAATCCTCAAAGTACATGGTTCTGTCATTGGGACATTGGGCAATTTCAGCGCATCCATAGGCAAAGCCAAAAGTAAAAAGACATTCAATGTGTCGGCTATCGTAGCCGCCGCATTGAAGAACGGCACAGTGTTGCGGTATGTGGCTGAACTGCCGGAAGATAAGCGTAAAGTGCTTTATGTTGATACGGAACAAAGCCCTTACCATTGCCTGAAAGTCATGACACGCATTTTGCAGATGGCTGGTTTGCCTGATGACAGGGACAATGAGAACCTTGAATTTCTCGCTTTAAGAAAATACACGCCTGAGCAACGTATCAAGATTGTGGAACAGGCTATTTACAATACACCCGACATCGGTCTTGTAATTATAGACGGCATACGGGATATGGTGTATGACATCAACAGCCCCGGCGAATCCACACGCATCATATCCAAGCTGATGCAGTGGACGGATGACAGGCAGATACACATCCATACGATACTGCATCAGAACAAGGGTGATGAGAACGCAAGAGGGCACATCGGTACGGAGTTGAACAACAAGGCGGAAACCGTATTACTGGTAGAAAAAGACAAGGGCAATGGTGACATCAGCCATGTTTCAGCCATTCACATCCGGGCAATGGACTTTGAGCCTTTTGCCTTCCGCATCAACAACAAAGCCCTTCCCGAACTCATGGAGGGTTACAAGCCCGAAGCCAAGAAGCCGGGAAGACCCGAGGAAGAGAAGTTCGACCCTTACAGGCATATTACCGAGCAGCAGCACCGCATCGCATTGGAAGCCGTTTTCGGTCTGAAAGAGGAATACGGTTACAAGGAACTGGAAGATGCCTTAATCAAGACCTATATGTCAGTGGGTGTAAAGCTGAACCATAAAAAGGCGGTATCACTCATCACCATGCTCCGAAACAAACGGATGATAGTGCAGGAGAACGGCAGGAAATACACCTTCATGCCCGACTTCCACTATTAGACCGTTTCCCTAAAATCACTTCACTTTATTCTCAGGGTGTACATATTATGAATATAGTGAAGTGGTTCTGAAATGGGATTAAATCGCTTCACTTTATTACCGTATCCTATATATACGAGAATTTAGTGAAGTGGTTATAGACCGTACTTTCTGAAAAGGTACGGGCAAAAAGAAAAATAAACCTATTCACCAACTACTAAAACAATCATTTTATGAATATACAAACAGCCAAGCAAATCAGGATAGCGGATTATCTGTACAGTTTAGGTTATTCACCAGTAAAACAACAAGGTATCAACCTTTGGTACAAATCACCGTTTCGGGAAGAGAGTGAAGCATCGTTCAAAGTGAATACCGAACGTGAACAATGGTATGACTTCGGTTTGGGTAAAGGTGGTGGCATCATAGAACTGGCTGCACACCTATACGCTACCGACCATGTACCTTACATCTTGAAACGGATAGCGGAGCAGACACCGCATGTGCGCCCGGTATCTTTCTCTTTTGGCAAGCAAAGCTCTTCCGAGCCGAGCTTCCAACAGTTGGAAATAGTTCCGTTATCATCTCCTGCCCTGCTTGCCTATTTGCAGGAAAGAGGAGTAAATACGGAACTGGCGAAAAGAGAATGTAGTGAAGCACACTTCACCCACAACGGCAAGCGGTACTTTGCCATCGCCTTTCCCAATGTATCGGGTGGATATGAAATCCGTAACCGCTATTTCAAGGGCTGCGTCTCCCCAAAGGAAATATCCCACATCAGACAGTCGGGAAAAGCGAGGAACACCTGTTATGTGTTCGAGGGATTCATGGACTACCTTTCCTTTCTGACATTGAGGCAGGAAAACTGCCCGAATTATCCGGAGCTGGGCGAACAGGACTACATCGTATTGAACTCCGTATCGAACGTGAACAAGGCTCTCTATCCGTTGGGCAATTACGAACGCATCCACTGCTTTTTCGACAACGACTATGCAGGGATGGAAGCACTCCGGCAAATCCGTATGGAATACGGCAGGGATTTATACATCCGTGACGCTTCGCAGACCTACAGCGGATGTAAGGACTTGAACGAATACCTACAGAAACAGGCTGAAAGAAACAGGCAAGTCCAGTCCGTAAGAGAGACACATAATCGGCTACCGAAAAAGAAGAACGGCTTTCGGTTATAGCCCACTATAACTACACGCTTCGCTTCCGTAGTTGTGGGCTCTCCCGAGGGGATTAGGGCTTTGCCCTAATGACCCACTCAGGGCGTTTCACCCCTGAGAACCCCGAGCAAAGAGTGACCCTCTCTTTGCAATCTCCGCTTATGGGCTACCCCTAAGAACCCCTCTGCGAAAGCGAGCAAAATAAATCAATTGCAAACAAAAAAAAGAAGCTATGGCAACAAAATCAAGCATACATATCAAGCCTTGCAACATCGCATCGAGCGAGGCACACAATCGAAGGACTACCGAGTATATGTGCAACATAGGCAAGTCAAAAATCTACATCGTGCCCGAACTCACAGCCGATAATGAACAGTGGATAAATCCCGACTTCGGCAGTCCCGAATTGCAGACGCACTATGAGAACATCAAACGCATGGTCAAGGAAAAGACCGGACGTGCCATGCAGGAAAAGGAAAGGGAACGCAAGGGAAAGAATGGAAAAATTATCAAGATGGCGGGATGTTCACCCATCCGTGAAGGAGTATTGCTCATCAGACCGGATACCACATTGGCTGATGTACGCAAATTCGGTGAAGAGTGTCAAAGACGCTGGGGCATCACTCCGCTACAAATTTTCCTGCACAAAGACGAAGGGCATTGGCTGAACGGTCAACCGGAAGCGGAAGACAAAGAAAGCTTCCAAGTCAGGAACAGATGGTTCAAACCAAACTATCATGCCCATGTCGTTTTCGACTGGATGAACCATGAAACCGGAAAGAGCCGAAAGCTCAATGACGAGGATATGGCAACCATGCAGACCCTTGCTTCCGATATTCTCCTGATGGAGCGTGGGCGGTCAAAGGCTGTTACCGGAAGGGAACATTTGGAGAGGAACGATTTCATCATAGAGAAGCAGAAAGCCGAACTGCAACGTATAGAGGAAACCAAGCGACACAAGGAGCAACAGGTAAGCCTTGCCGAGCAGGAACTCAAACAGGTAAAAGCAGAGATACGCACAGACAAACTCAAAAGTGCAGCTACCGATGTAGCCACTGCCATAACTAGCGGTGTAGGTTCTCTTTTCGGAAGTGGTAAATTAAAAGATTTGGAACAAGCCAATGAAAGTTTACGCTATGAAATTTCCAAACGTGACAAAAACATTGATGACTTAAAAGTGCAGATGCAACAAATGCAGGAACAGCATGGCAGACAAATTCGTAACATACAAGGAATACATAATCAAGAGCTTGAAGCCAAAGACAAGGAAATATCACGATTGAACACCATTCTTGAAAAAGCATTATGCTGGTTCCCGTTGCTCAAAGAAATGCTGAGAATGGAAAAACTCTGCTATGCCATCGGATTTACCAAAGATATGGTAAACAGTCTTTTGACCAAAAGGGAAGCTATCAGATGCAGCGGAAAAATCTATTCCGAAGAGTATAGACGAAGATTTGAAATCAAGAATGATATTTTCAAAGTTGAGAAAAGTTCGGTTGATAATAACAAATTGGTGCTGACTATAAACCGACAACCAATCAGCGAATGGTTCAAAGAGCAATGGGAGAAATTAAGGCAAGGTTTGCGACAATCAGCAGAAGAACCAAGAAAAAGTAGAGGATTCAGAATGTAATTTTGATAGTATTTGGTTGTATCTCAATAAAATTAAATATCTTTGTAAACGGATTGAGGCTACTCTTTCCAAGACATATTAGAATTAAGAAGAAGCGTTATGCTTATCTTGTACTTGAAAACGTAGGAAATTTTCAATTAGATGCAAGGATAGCATAGTGGTTCTCACGCATATAGCGTGGGCTGCTATTGTTACATCTGCATCTATGGTTTCCTACGACCTTCAAGTAAAGAGTGTGGCATACAGTTCCACGCTTCTTTATAAGTTAAATTCCTTTGGGAACTGGAGATTAAAATGTGTAATGTATGAGCGTAATAAGAAAATGGTTATTAGTTATTTGCACCATTCTATTAGTGAATGGATGTGCACCACTTCGAACGCCTGTAATAACTAGGAATGCTCCTATTGAAATGTATAAATACGTATACATTTCCCCTACAAAGGAATTGACATCAAGCACAGGAGGTACATATGGAGGGCAATACGGTATCTACGGTTCTTCAACTACTAAAAGTGTTAATCCAAGCGATGTGATAGCGGGAATACTCATAAAAGAGGGATATGTTATATTACCCAAACTCAAGTCTGAATTATCAAATGAAACTTTAATCGTCAATTATGGTGAGAGTGGTAGGCGTAATCGAGGTTTGGGTTATACGATAGAAGTAACCATACAATTTATTTCTGCAAAAACCAATGAGATGATATGTTCTTGTACAGCAGAGGGACAAGGCGAAACAGAAGCAGATGATATTCGTCAAGCCATAAAAAGAGCATTATCAAGTTTATTCCCCCAAAAATAAATTCTTAATTATCAAATAATACGATAGGTTATGAAAAAGTTTTTAGTATTATCCGCTTTAGTTGTGACTTCTTGTACACTCTCTAACGAGGAAAAAGCTGAGAAATTGGTTAAAGAGACACTTAAAGATTATCTCTATCACCCAGATTCTTATGAGCCAATATCAACAAGAATTGATAGTATGTTTATTGATGTAACCACTATCGAGCCTATAATGGAAATTAGCGATGAAATCAAAGATTTGATATCTAAAATAAACCGTTGTGAAAGAAAAATTGAATCCGCTGAATCTTCTATGGATATTTGGGCACCCGATGGTTATTCTTCTCAATTCTCTCGTGGAGAGTATTCACGAGCAAAAAAAGAAAAAAAAGAAGCCAAGTCTGATTTGGACAAATACACCAAGAAACTTTTAGAACAACTTACTTTTCTAAAAGAAAATGTTGCCAAATATCACAAAGGAGAATTTACAGGTTGGGCAGTAAGCCATAGATTTAGGAGTCTTAATGGTGCAGGCTCAATGACCATTCCGGGAGAAATGATTTTCTTTTGCGATGAAGAGTTTACAACTTGTGGTGGATATGAAACAGGCAAGTTTGAGGAGTTCATAAAAATTTTAAATGCTGTAGATGAAGCAACTTCAGATGAAGAAATAATAGATTATTTTAAAGAAAATAGTTTTTTGCTATAATTTTCGTCTTTTTATCAGCATATAAAGTTAGTGCATTTTCGCAGTACTCTAATTTTTATGCTCAGAAAGCATTATCAACTGTAATTTTTCTAAAATGCAATGGACTTTTGTTTTTATTATTTTATTTATCGCTATTACAATTGTTATAATAGCGATGGTTCGAATATGCCTAAAAAACAAGTCTAATGAATTTTCAGAAAAGTTAAGTCAGATATCTTCATATAGTGAGAAATCAAATTATGAGCAAGCAAAAGGGAAATTATCTGCTCCCAATGAAAAAGTGTTTATAGATATTCCCACTGACTTAAACAATAGCTTTTATGGCAATGTAATCTCAACAACGCAAGAACAAGATTTTATAAACCATTACAAAGTACATTTTCAAGAGGCATATTCTCTTTTGAAGAAACTTGAAGCCTTTAATATCACTCCATCTGAAAATATTTCCAAATTTATCAAAGATTTTGGAGCCATCAATAAACTTGTAAAACAGCATAATGAGGGTGTTGTTACATTTTTGCTTGACACTCATAAAGATTTTTTTGACCATTGCCTAAAATATCCATTAGACAAACAACAAAGACGCTCAATAGTTTCAGAAGAGGATAATTGCTTGGTCGTTAGTAGTGCTGGCAGTGGGAAGACCTCTTCTATTGTGGGAAAAGTCAAATACCTGACGGAAGTAAAAGGCATTGCACCTCATAAAATATTACTAATCAGTTACACGAACAAAGCAGCAGCTGAACTTACGGAAAGAATGGCTACTAACGGCTTGAAAGGTTATACTTTTCATAAAT
>ERZ1106929.964-NODE-964-length-27883-cov-4.409372_pt1 | contig 27883 bp, 37 predicted proteins | sample MGYA00403662_ERZ1106929 | MGnify/ENA primary metagenome ERZ1106929 (study PRJEB35170, sample SAMEA104062442) | human gut metagenome | biome: human gut; feature: human-associated habitat; material: faeces | place: Denmark | collected 2013-02-20 ... | reverse complement strand
GTTCAAATCCGCGTGCTGGCTCCAGAGAAATCAAGGGGTTACATCCAAAAGATGTAACCCCTTTTTCTGTACTGTCCGCAAATTGTACGCAAACTGTCCGCACGAATACAGACAACATATTTATTTAATTAAATAAACACTGTACGCAAACTGTCCGCATCACCCTTTTTCAGGGTGTCCGCAAAAAATCAGTAGATGCCTCCGCTTCCCTCCCCGCTTGTTTGAAAAAAACGTTCTTCCCCTTCATAGTCAGTAGGTTACGCCGTCCCACCTTGTGCCAAGGCGAAAAACACGGATGGCGTCCCCATGCACTTTTCGGCAATCCATGCGGGATCTACTCTTTCCCCCTTCTTAGCTCCACGCCTCGCTTTCCGCCTGTCATGGCATCCCGGGGACATGGCATTGTTCAGACACTCAAAAAGCCCGGGGGCGGGGTGGATGAGTGCTTTTTCTTGGCTGGCCGTTCTCCGGACGCAAAAAAGGCGCGGATTGCTCCGCGCCTTTTCCTTTTTGGCCTCAGCTTGCCACTCTTTGGGCCGTAATCGCCGCATAATCCGGGGAAAGTTCGACTCCGATACACGTTCGGCCCGTATCCCGTGCCGCTTCAGCCGTGCTCCCGCCGCCGATGAAGGGGTCCAGCACCGTCCCGCCTTCCGGGACCACTTCCATAAGTTCCCGCAGGAGCTCAACGGGCTTGCTCGTCAGGTGGTTCTTTTTCTTGTGGTCCACCGTATGCGCGTACAGCCCGGGCAGGCACCGGGGGCCGCGGTAGCCCAGCCGTCCCTTGCTGGCGAAGATCACAAACTCGGCCTCCCTGCGGAACTCCCCGCGCAGCGGCCGCCCGGTCCGCTTGTGCCAGACAACGACGCCCCGCCACGTCCAGCCCGCCGCCTGTACAGCGTCAGTCATGGCGGGAAGCTGCCGCCAGTCCGAAAACATGAGCAGGGGCGATCCGTCCCTGGCCACGCGCCAGCACTCGGCAAGCCACAGCGTAGCCCACATGATGAACGAGCGCTGATCCCGGTTGTCCCCGAACATCGGCGGGTATGTCTTCACTGTCCCGTTGTTCTGATACTTGACCGCGGGATCGGCCTGGCGTGCGGAAAGCATGAGCCCGCCGCTTGAATAGGGCGGATCGGTAATCACGGCATCCACGCAATGAGGGGGAAAGGACTGCAAAACGGCCAGCGCATCCCCCTGGTACAAGGTCAGCGCGGGGTCTTCAAAAAAGGGCTTCATGAATCCTCTTGATGCGGGGCTCTCGGCCCTCTCGTCTGGCGCCCGGGGCGCTCATGCAATCTTATCTGTCCGGACGTTCCGGAACCGGAAGCCCCTCCGCCCGCATGATGCAAGCGGCTACGGCATACGCCTGTTGGGGGGTGATCGCGTTTCCAAGGGCTTTCAGCCTACGCACCCACACCGGGACAAGCTCACGGGGAAGGGGCCTTACTCCCGCGGGGCCGTCCAACCTTGCGGGACGCCCATCATCCACTCGGCGAAGGACACATCCACCATATGCCTCCCGGATGGACGCGCGGCGCGCCCGGTCAATCCGTACTCCCAACCAAGGAGCCACGCGCCAAGGTTGGTCGCCTTCTCCCAGACTTCCGGCGAGCGAAGATAAAACCCCATGCTCTGGGTCACGCTCATGACCGTTAGAGTAGGCAACAAGGAAAACCCGCTCGCGCCGATGCGGGGCACCGACCGCGGCTGCGGGAAGCACTTCCCACTCCGCATCATACCCGACCGCGGCCAGATCCTGCAGGACTGCCTCAATCCCTGCGGCGAGCAGCCCCGGCACGTTTTCAATGATGACATATCCCGGCCTGATTTCTTCAATGAGTCTCGCGTATTCATGCCACAACCCGCTCCGTGTCCCTTTCGCAATCCCTTTCCGTTTCCCCGCCAGGCTCACGTCCTGGCATGGGAACCCCCCGCACAATACATCGACCGGGGGCAGATCCGCCCCCCGCAGCTCCCGGACATCCTCATATATGGGGATGCCCGGCCAGTGCCGCCGCAATATCGAACGGCAAAAAGGATCCACTTCACAGAAAAAACGGTGCTTCATCCCGGCCCATTCCAGCCCGAGGTCGCACAGCCCCGCCCCTGAAAAAAGGCTCCCTACAGTGACGTCTCGCAAGCGTGCCCCTGTTTCCGGCACTCTCGGCGCTCACGGTCGGGGCTCGCGGCCCTCACGTGGTTGTCCGCCCCGCAACGGGGGCATCGGATTTCAAGGTCAACGGCGAGGCCGCGGGCAAGCAGCTTTCCGCAATGCCCGCAGCGGATTTCCGGCAAGTCGTTCCTCATGTCGTAATCTGCCCCAGCTTCTCCCTATGTTGCCCGGCCGCGGCCCGGTGCCCGGACACGCTGCCGCCCTGGTTGATGGTTCCCGCGTCGGGGTGGTCATGGGCGGCGAGGACATCCAGCGCCGCCAGCACCTCGTCACAGAAACCGAGAAATTCCCTGAATACGGACGTCCCGCCGCCGTCCCCGCCTCCCGCGTTGAAGCCGATGGTCGACTCGGAATTGAAGGTCATTTGCGCCGCCGTGACCGTTTTCGCGCCGCCTACCTTCTCCGTGCTCGCGCCGGAGACGGTTGTGGTTTCGTCGCCGCCGATCTTCCGGTTCCTTGCGCCGGCTACTTCGTCCCCGGCGTTGCCCGCAACCTTCGCCGTGCGGTTCCCGCCCACGTCCTCGGCGAAGTCGCCGCCCGTGGTGTCCGTGCGGGCCTTGCCCGTTGTGATGGTCGAATGCGCGCCAGCGGTCATGTTGACGTTGCCGAGCGAACCGAGATCCGCCCGCAGCCCGCCCACAAGCGACAAGGTTGTGGCCTCGATCTGTTTGATGCCGCCCACGCTTTCCTTGGAGTGCTCCCGGATGGTCCGCGTTTCCGTGCCGAGTTCGTCCGCGGACGTCTGGGCCCGGACCACGCGCTCCCGGCTGGCATCCTCGATCTTCGCCTCCGTCGCCCGCGTCCAGTTGCCGCCAGCGTCCGCCCGCTGGTAGACGGCGGGCGTGCTCTGCCAGAGCTGTTCGCCCTGCGCCACCTCCGGAAGCGACACGCCGAGGGGATAGGTTTGCCGGATGATCGGATGGTCCGGCCTTCCGTAGGCGAAGCCGACCACGGCCTGCGCGCCCGGTTCCGGGAAACTGAAAAAGCCTTTCTCCTGCCCCGCCCCCGTCGGTACGGGAAGCGGGACCGCCGTATAGGTCGGGAAGGCCGGATCGGGCTCCCCGTCCGCCGTGAGTATCTGAATGTCCACGGCATAGCGCGGGCGGAAGCGTTCCGAGGCCGCGCCCTGCCCCGGCGCGTCGGCCACGGCCAGCACCCGCGCATAGCGGTCAAGGTGCAGCCCCGCCCCGAGTTCCGGGAAAAGCCCTTTGACAGCCCGCCTGATAGCCTCCCTCATGCGTCCGCCTCCATGCCGAGCGTCATTTCATGCCCGGAAAAACGTACCGTCCGCACCCTGTCCCCGTTGACGACGCAGCCGGGACGCATGGACGGGATCAAGGTCATGACCTTGCCCCCGGTGGCCAAAGCCCGGGAAAATACCGCCTGCGGGATTTCGACCGGGCGTTCCGGCCAGCGCGAGTCCTGCCAGCTCCCCACAAAGATTTTTCCATCCCCCTGCGTCTGCCAGACGTAATCGGGAATCTGGAAGGCGCGGCCGATGTTGGCCAGCCCGTCCAGCCCCGTGCCGAACGTGTCAAAGGCCGGGATCTTGGTGTCGGCGTAGGGCCGTTCTGGGAGAATGAAGCTCAAGCCCGTCTTGTCCGCATAGGCCGCCAGCACTTCCCGCAGCGTCGGGTGGCGCATGGCGAGCGGGATCGGGGTGTCGAGCTTCGCGGCGATCTCGCGGCACATGAGCCTTTGCTGGCTCCCGTCCATCGTCGTGCAGCGTTCGACATACCCGGCGAAGACAAGGGCGTCCCGGCCGTTCACGGCATAGCCCATAGCGAACGCGACGAACCCGGAAACGGGCTCTTTGCTCACCACCTGAAACACGGCCCGCCCCGGCGCGGAAAGTTCCAGCCGCACATCCTCATAAACGAGGGGCAGATCACCGGAGGGGGTGGCAAGGCGTTTTCTGATCTTCATGGATACCTTCCTTGACTCTTCCGGGCTCTCCCGGTAATATTCACTTCACTATCTCAATGGCAGTGTCCGCGCCGCTGTTTTAAACTATGCGCGCTCTGCCCGGCATCCGCTGGGTTTCTTTTTGGGCAGTATTGCCCTTTCTTCGCAGCATGTTTGCCGGGCCGATAGCTCCCAATACAAGACCCGCAAGGGGAATAAGAGCAGCCGTCCATTGCGGTAGTTGAGGCCCGGCATTTCTCATATCCAATGCCCAACACTACTAAACAATGGAGTTTCTCATGTCTCACACTCTTTCAGCCCCTCTGCTGTCCCGCCTCTCGTCCCTGTCCTCCGAACTTTCCGAACTGTGCGGCTTGTGCGATCTGCTGGCCGATCCCATGCCCCGGAACTTCGTTTTCGCCTCGCTCCGCACCCTTTCCGAAATGGCCGAGGACGCCGCCGAGGTGTTGGGGCAACTGGCGAATGAAGAGGAAAACCCCAGACGGCGGCTGCTGCCCTCCCTGCTGGACGGCTACGCCCGCAACCTCGCCTTTGTGCCGCCCGTCATGGAAGCCATTGCCGCCGCCAGCGAGCCGGAACAGTGGCTTGCCCTCGAATGGATAGGGCACCTGACGGACAAGTGGGTCTCCGCCGCCGGGCGGCTGGCCACGGAAACGGCGAAGGAGCTTGAGGCGCAGCCCCTCGAAGTCCTCGCGTAACCTCCCCTAAAAAAGCTCACCAGACGCCCCGCGTCCTACCGACGCGGGGCGTTTTATTTGGGGTCCGCCGTTTCCTTCTGGTCGGATTCAAAAATGGATGTGTAAGGGCCTGCTACTGTGTTCTCATACCAGTAAAGGGCTCGTTCAACTATCCCCATTTCTTTTTCTGCTGCCTCCCCTTCCGTTCCCGCCGCTGGTGTCACCGTCCCCCCGGTGTTCTGCCCCGCGCTCGCGGGCTTGGCCTTTTCGCGGGCCTCGGCACGCTCCGCCACGGACTTGTGTTCCGCCAGCGTGAACTGGACGTTCCAGCACTTCCGGCCCTCCTGCTCGTCCCACGAGACGCGATCCGAAAAGACCACCTGCCTGATGCCCGCGGCGTTGGCCGTGGTGTTGGCGATGGTGTAGACCTTGGCCCCGCTGCCGCCCTTGGCTTCCGAGACGCGGATCAGCTCGCGCAGATCCGATTCATCCTTATAGCGGATCTGCGTCGTGACCGTGAGCGTCTTCGCCTTGATGCCCTTCTCGGCCTTGGCTGTGGAACTGGTGTCGCCGCTGGCGTCCTGTTTCTTCAACGTGAACGAACCGGACACCCGCAAGCCGAACCCCGGGACTTTATAGTCGTCTAGGCGCATCGTGATCATGGGTAAGAACGTCTCCTGAAAATACGCGAGTTGAGGGGCGCTCCCGACGAACAGCAAGGCCGCCGTGAGCTTGTGCGCGGCGTTGGCCGGGGGCGCGATGAGCGACAAGTCCCGCGAAAGCTCGCCCAGATCGCCGGACAGGTACGCCCCGAACCAGCTTGCGTTCGTGCCCTGCATGGCCTGCTTGAGGGCGTCGATCTTCTTCACGGCCGCGCCGAGTTGCGTCTGCAGACGTTCCCCGGCCTGTTTGAGGGCATCCAGCGGAGCCGTTGCCGCGGCCTTGGCCGCCTCCATCCGGGCCAGCACCGTTCCCGTCACCTGCTCGAAAGCCGCCCCCGTGGACGGCGTGCCCGGGGTGAGCCATTCCCACGGCGGGAAGCACGGGGCTTTCGGGATGACGAACTTGTCCAGCTCCAGCGTTGCAAGGGCCGCGGCCCGGCGTCCGGCCTGCTCCAGCTCACGGAGCGGAAAAACGCCGTTGAACGCGCCGAGCGCATCCATAAACGCGGAAAGATCCGGAGCGGTCACGACGAGCACCAGCGCGGCGCCCCCCTGCGGCGCGTCCCCCGTCAGGCAGGCCGGGACGCACCGGGCGGAAAGGGAGGCAAGGGCGTTCTCCGGGGTGAGCCACGCATAGTCGCCTTTCCTGTCCCCGACGCCCTGCTGCCACGGATGGACGCACAAAACGGACACGCTGCCAGTCATAAGCCCGGCGAGCCGCCCACGCAGCTCGTCGGCCATGCCCGCCAGCGCGGATACGTCCGGGACGGCGTTCGGGACTTTCTCAGCAAGCTCCGTCAGCTTCCCCGCCCCGGCCTGTACGTCAGAGACAAGCCCCTCAACGGCGGGCATCAGGGAATCCCCGATCCCGCTCAGGGTATCGGAAGGGGAAAAATCAACGGCGTTCCATGCGTCAAACATCTTCATGCCCTAAAGTTTTTGGATGAAGCACAGCGCATAGTACGGGGGCACCGTGCCGATCGCCTTTGCCGTGACCGTATGGCTGTGCCCGCCGTCCGTGAGCGCGTGGTTATGGGCCTCGGTCGCCACCGCGTGGGCGTGCCCGGGATCGGATACCCCATGCGCGTGCTCGCTTGAGCCGACTGTGTGGGCGTGCCCGGGGTCTGATACGCCGTGGGCGTGGCCCCATGAATTGCCTGTAGCATTAGTCCAGTTGGTTTGGGTACGTTGCGTATCACCAGGCCCCATCGGATAGTTCGTGCTACTGCCATTGTCCGCGCATGTCGTAATTGAGTGGTTGTGGTTCGGGAGTGTATTCCCGTCCAGCGTCGTCCCCTGGATGCCGATCCCCGTCCCGGTCGCCCCGGTCCAGATATTGAGGGCGGCGTTCTGGATGCTGATCCCGGTTCCCGAGCTTCCCGCCGTGCCCCCCGGCGCGGCATCGGCAAGGCTGATCCCCGTCTTGGCCGTCCCCGTGCTCACGTCCGGCGTTGCCGATTCCGCCCCGCCCTTCGAGCCTTGCGGGTAGTTCCTTCCGCTTGCCACCACGAACCGATCGAGCAAGTCCGGCGTCCCGTTCGTACCGTCACAGAGAGCCCATCCCCTCGGGATGGTATCCGCCGAGCCGCCCCACATGAGGATGACCCCGGACGGGACAAGGAAGCCGGACATTTCAACGAGCCGCGCCTTGATTTCAGCGATCATACGTACCGCCTGCGGAAGAGCCATTTACAGCACCCCCAAAGGCAAAAGTTCGCAACCAAAGGTCTCTCTCTCTCTCTCTCTCTCTCTCTCTCTCTCTCTCTCTCTCTGCATGGCGTCCCCCTATGCCTTTGCCGGAAGAACAGGTTCAACGGGCCACGGGCAAGAGGGATCATCCTCTCCGCCGCCGAGCCACGGGAAGCCGGGCTGCTCCGGAAGGTCGCGCAAGGCCTGGCGGTACGCCTGCCAAGCCTGATACTGTTCATCCGTAAGCGTTGTAGCCTCCCCGTTGTCGAGCTGATCCCTGTGCCGTTCGATGACCCAGGCGCAGCCCGCCAGACGACGATCCCTCTCGGCGCGCACGCGGGCGGCGCGGGCTTCCGGCGAATTGTACTCGGCAAGCCGGGCGGCTTCCGCGGCTGCCGCCTCTTCGTCAAGCCGGGCCTTTTCCGCTTCCCACAGCGCGACGAACGGGGCGACGTCCTCCGCATAATCCGCGGGCGTCAGGGGGTGGTTGATGTCGTCCGTCCACTCCATTTCCCCGCGCCCTTCATGCCACTGGACGGCGTGCAGGTTTGCGGGCGCCGTGAAGCCGAATTGCAAAGGTGTTCCGTCCACAATGATCAATCGGTCGGAAGGAACGACCGTTACGTGTGTTCTCATGCTTTCCATCCTTACAGCTTCTTGATGTAAAAAAGGGCGACAAAGGGAGGCAAGGTGCTGATTGCCTTTGCCGTAACCGTATGGGCGTGGCCGCCGTCCGTAAGCGTGTGGTTGTGGGCCTCTGTTGCTACCCTGTGCCCGTGCGTGGGATCAGAGACACCGTGGGCGTGTTCGCTTGAGCCTACAGCGTGGGCATGGCCGGGGTCTGAGACGCCGTGTGCATGGCCCCAACTGTTGCCAGTATTGGCGGTTACAGTGTCGCCACCATTTGCGGCTCTATCCTCAAAACCTGTCGCGCCTTTATGGGCGTTCGTATGATACACATGGCCATGAGACGGCAACGTGTTCCCGTCCAGCGTCGTCCCCTGAATGCCGATCCCCGTCCCGGCCGCCCCGGTCCAGATATTGAGGGCGGCGTTCTGGATGCCGATCCCGGTTCCCGAGTTCCCCGCCGTGCCTCCCGGCGCGGCATCGGCAAGCCTGATCCCCGTCTTGGCCGTCCCTGTGCTCACGTCCGGCGTTGCCGATTCCGCCCCGCCCTTGGCGTCCAGCGCATACTTCCCGCCCGCGCCGATGATGAAGCTGTCACGCAGATCGGGGGTGCCCTGCGTGCCGTCGCAGATCGCCCAACCTTCCGGCACGGCGGAGGCCTCGCCGTACCACATTTTGACGACGCCCCGCGGCTCGATGTCCGGGACGATTTCCGGCCTGAGCTTTCCGCCCTTGCCTCCACCGGAAAACAGCTTTTGCAGGATACCGGGGAACCCCATTATTTCACCCTCACGTGTATGTCGTAGTCTGTCGGGATTTCGTCGTGCCACTGGATGGCCGTCGACATGCTGCCGGGCTGCCCGACTTCCCGGAACTGATCCTTTTCCGGATCGTCCCCCGGAAAGCAGGGAACGCCCGCGAGGAATACCTGCAGCTTTTTCGAGCCGACCTCATACCGGGGCACGGCCCAATCCGTGTTTGCGGGGATAGCCGCCGCCCGTGTGCCCGCATGGGAGACGAGCTCCCCGCTCGGCGCGGTCAAGCCCGTGAGCGTCCCGCCGTTCTTGACGGGATCGCCAAAGGCGGGCGGGCGGAGGTCGATCACTTCGCCCTGCGCGTTGATTGAGGCAATCCGCGCCCGGTAGTGCATGAGCCCCGTTTCGTCGGCGGCGGAAAACGGGACGTCCGTATCCGGCTCAACAACCATCGGCGCGGCCGTGGCCACGCGATCCGAGCCTTGCGGCTTCAGGCAGACGTCAAGCCAGACGTCCGCGGGCGTAAACGTGGCCACCACGGGCATGGGTTCGGCAAGCCCGGCGCGTATGCCGCCGACATAGCCGAACCCCGGCGCGCAGGCGTACTGCCCGCCCTGCCTCGCCAGCTTCCAGCCGTCCCCGGAAAACCACCCCGCGCCGTACAGGTCGAAATTCGAGAGGCGTTCCCGCTCATCCATGCCGAGCAGCCGGATCGTGAAGTCGAGCTGCCACACGTCGGCGCTGATCGTGATCCCCGTGAGCTCCTTTGCTCCGGAGAACTCCAACAGGAAATTGCGGGTCAGGTTGTTGCCGGCCGCGCCCGTCGCCCCCGAGTATTTCCGCTTCTCCAGCGTCGGGAAGGTGGCCGCGGCGATCAGGGTGTCGTACTCGGAACAGACCAGCCCCTGCCAGTTGAAGGACCAGTCGCCCACGTCCGAACCCAAAAGGGCGCTGTACACGACCTGATTCGGGTTCACGTAAGCCCGGTACTCATCCGGGATCGGATAGGTGTACACCACCTGTTCCGTGGGAACCGTGATCCCGGGGGTAAGCTGTTCCGTGGGATCAAGGTTGGGGATATGGGCAAAGACAAAGGTGTCGATCACCAGCGGTTTGCCCTCGGCCTGCAGCCGGGCCTTGAGCACTTCCCCGGCCGCGGTCATGATGACGCTCATGCGTGAGCCTCCAGTGTGGTTTGCGTGCTGTCAAAAACGGCGATCCCGCTTCCGGCCCGCGTCTTCAAAATCTCGTCGCTCCTGGCGCAGATCGTAGCGTGATGGTCATCAAAGGGGACGAACCGCACCGCGACCCTTTGCGGAATCCGGGAAATGAAATGGTATCTCCGGCATGTCCGCCCGTAGTCGGCGACGATGAGCTCAAGCACGTTCTGGTAATTCGGAAAGGAACCGTCATCCATCATGATGCCGATGACGTCCCAATCCTGCCCCGCCTTCCGTTCCTCCAAGGCGATGTCCCCGAGCTCCAGCCGCTTGAAAATCCGCTTCCAACCCGCGATCTGCCCAGAGTCCCGCGCGTTCGCATAGGCATGGGCGACGCGCAACCGATACAGCCGCTCGGCCTCGCCCGCGGCCCGCGTGACGCCGCGCTGCCATGCGATCAGATCGAGCATCCTTTCCGAGCATGTCATGGGATCGGCCTGCCTGAGCGGAAACGCCGCCCATTCCCCCAAGCGCCCGAACCAAACGCGGGACGCCCCGGCCAGCGTCCGGACGTGAGGGCCGTTCATCCAAAAAGGAATCTTGATCTCCGGAAAATCGCTCATACACCCTCGCCAAGCCGCACGGTGAGCGTCCGCAGTACGGGCAACGACAGTTCGGACACGATGTCCGGCAAGCTGAACTCGACCGATCGCAGATCCGGCAAGGCGTCGTGCAGCTCACGATCGAGCAGGGAAAAGCTGAACCGCGATTGTGGAAGCGTGCGCGTGACCTCCACGTCCTGATTTTCCCGGAACGCCGCCCGGATCATGTCTTCCGCCGCCGTCCGGAGCGCTTCCCGGCGTTCCTCGCCGCAGGAAAGCAGCGGATAGACCGTCGCTTCCAGATCCACGGGGACGGCGGGCATGGGGAAAAAGAGGATGTCGTCACCGTGCCCGTGGTTGCCGGACTCCCGGATATGCGCGTTGATACTTTGGATCAGATCGTCCGGCGGGATGCCCGAATCGATCATGATGTAGCCGTTTGCCGTCCCCGGCCCGCGCGGGCCGTCCTTCTCGAAAAAGATGTAGTCCGTCCGGATGCCCGCGAACGCCGTCACCACGGCGCGGTATCCGGCGTCATGGTGGTACTGCCCCACGGCCTGAAACTGGTTGCGGGCGCGCAGCCGCAGGGACTCGTCGTCCTCTTCGTCGGCTCCCGGCGACGTCAGCCATGCGTCGCGGTTGGTCACGGAGGCGATGCCGGGGACGGGCTCGGGAAGCACCGAGTAGTAGCCCGGCCCGAGGTTCGCGGCGGTTCCGGCCTCTTCCGCCCGGACGGGGACTTCAAGCCCGAGCTGCCCGTCAGGAATGACGGCGTCCGCCTTGGTGAGCACGCGATGCACCACCCCGTTGATTGCCGGGCTTTCAACGGACGTGCCCCGGGGTATGGTCAGGCTCCCGGACGCCGACGCCCGCGTGAAGAGCACCACGCCCTCGGCATGGGCGGCGGGCTTCCGCTCCAGCTCGACGCCCCAGGCGTACACGTCCAGATAGCTCCCGGACGCGAATTTCAAGAACACGTTGGGCAGGGCGTCCCGGATGAGGAGCCGGACCAGCCACAAGGCCGGGGCGGTCACGATGGCGGAAATGAGCCGCCAGAAAGGGGACCACGCCGAGTTATTCGTAATCTGCGAACCTTCCGCCGCGTTGATGGCGTCCCACTCCGCTTTCATGGCGGTTTCCGTGGTCGGTACGCCCGCTTCCTTCAGCATCGTCTCGAAAAGCTGATCGGGTTTCTCCGCCATGCCTACGCCTCCAAAGTCATGGACAGCGGGCCGTAGTCGACCGTTTCCGCCGTCAAAAGGTATGTCCCGAGGCTCGTCTCGGTGATTTCCGCCGTGCCGGGAACAATCCGCTCGTCGTCATCCACGGCCAGCGTGACCTTGATCATGTTGAGCCGCCGCGCTCCCGCGTCGCGGTTCGCCAGCATTTCCGTCAACAGCCCGGACTCACGGATCATATGTACCAAGTCCTGAGCGATGGACGCCCGGTCCGCTATCTTCTCGGGGATGCCCCCGGCGTCCGGGGTCAGGTCGTCATTGCTGATCAAGAGGTCGATGTATTTTGCGCTCATGGCATTGCAAGGCCGAACTCTTCGGCGATGTCCTCGACGGTCTTTCCGTCCGTTAAGGTAAAGTTGGCCGTCCCAATGGTAATGGAGCGGTTCTTGTTCTGCGTGTTGTTCGTCGTGGCGCTGGTAACGGTACTCATGAGCCCCCCACGCGGCACGTCCAGCGTGCGCGGCGCGTTCAATGCCGGGATGCCCGCCCTCTCCGGAGAGGCTTGTCCCACGGTTGAAGCGTATGTCCCGGGCATCCCCGCCGTGTAATCCGGTGTCTGAAACCGGAACAACGAGCCGCCGGGCGGCGTGGCCTCCGGATGTACGGCCGCAGCGTATCCCGCGCCGACCGGGACATAGGTTCCCGGCATCCCGGACAGGTAGTCCGTCCCTCCGGCGAGCTTGCCCACCGTCTCGAACGTCTTCTCGTCCAACGGCTTGGTCATGGCGTAAAAACTGGAATCCGAATCAATGAGCCCGACTTTTTCCAACGCCCACCCGACCAGCTCCAGGAACTTCCGCAACGGCGCGGTCACGGCGTTGATGAGTTCGATAAAGACGCCGGACCAGCTCCCGCTCGAAAAGGCTTTCGTCAGGCGATCCCACCAGTTGCAAATGTCTTGTACGATCTGGATGATCGCTTGCCCCCACCACGTATCGCCAAACGCGGCTTTCAGCTCATCCCAATAGATGATCAGCCCGGCCACGGCCGCGATGAGGACGATCACCCCAGCGACGATCCAGAAAACGGGGTTCGCCAGCAGAGCGGCGGACATTGCCCAAAAGCCCCGCGCTACCGTGAGCAGCAGCGAGCCGAGCTTGGTAAAGGCAACCACCCCCTTTTGCATGATCAGGCTGGCAACCAAGGAAAGGCGGAGCCGGAGCTGCGCGAACAGGAACGCAAGCCGCCCGGCGGGGCCGAACAGCTTCCCGAACAGGTTCAGGAGCGTACCCAAGCCCCCTTTCGCCCACCCGCCAATGGCTATGAGCGGGCCTTTCAGCTTGAGGATGCCACTCTTAAACTTCTTGAGAAACGTCCAGCCCCCCCGAAGCGGGTTAAACAGCCCGAGGATGCCGAGCTTGGAAAGCCCCGCTAAAACGCCGAATATCCCCCTGAGCCCCGCGACCCCTGTAACCAACAAAGTGAGATATCCAAGCTGGCGCGTGATGTTCGGGAAGGTGTCGATGAACCACAGCACCTTGCCCATGAAGCGGTTGAAGACCTCGACCGCATCGTTCACGGGCGGGAGGAGCTTCTGCCACCATGCCGCCGACACCGTGTTGAGCGCGGCGTTCAGCTTGTGGAAGGGGTCGACCATCTTCCGGGCCATAGCCTCCGCCTTCCCCATGCCCTTGATGTCTTCCAGCGCCTTGATGTTGTCGGCCAGCCCGCCCGTGTCCTGTATGAGCAGCTTGAGCATGGATACGGCTTCATCCGAACCGAAGGCCTTTTTGATGAGGTCGGAGTCGGCTAGGACGTCGAGCGAGCCGTATTTCTTCTTGAGCTTGTCGAGTATCTGCAAAACGGGAAGCATCCGGCCTTGCCCGTCCGTGAACTTCAACCCGAGCTCCTTCTGGGCTTGCCCCACGCCCGCAAGGAACGCCTTGTACTTCGTCCCGGCCTCCGAGCCGCTCATGGTGGCTTGCAGCTTGCCGAGGATGGCCATCTGCTCCTCAAGCTTGATCCCCGAGCTCGTCGCATTGGCTCCAAGCGCCGTGAACGCCGCCGACATTTCCGTGCCGCTGGTCTTGAAAATCTGGATGGCGTAGGCGGACTTCCCGGCCACGTCCTCAATCCACGAGGACTTGCCCTGCGCGTCGGCCTGTTGCTTGAAAATGCCGTACATGGTCCCGGCGTAGTTGGTCATGGTGGCCGCGTCCGCTTTCGTGGCCTTGGCCAGCACGTTTGAGGCGCGGGTAAAGTCCGCAAGCTGTGAGGCGTCCAGCCCCGCGATGCCCGACTGGATCGCGTAGGAAGAGGCGACGAACTCCGCCGCCGTCCCCCCGTAGCTCATGGCGTATTGCTTGGCCGTGGCGTCCAGCAGCTTGAGCCCCTTTGCGTCCACGTCCAGCGACGACACGTCGGCAAGGGCGCGGTTCAGGTCGAGCGCCGGGGAAACCATGCCCTCAAGCGCCAGCCCCGCCCCCGCCGCGGTCATGGCTCCGCCCGCGAGCTGCCCCCATGCCTGTTTCGACATGCGGGAGGTCGAGCGCAGCGCCTTCTGGAGCTTGCCAACGGGACCGGAAGCGTCATCCTTGACGCCAATCCGGAACATGAGCTTTTCGAGCTTGGTAGCCACTACGCCCCCTTAAAGGCTTTCGCTATGCCGTTCGCCACGGCGATCTGCATCTTTTCCCAATAGTCCGTTTCCAGAAAAACGGCCTCGGCCATGCTGTCCAGATCAACGGCGCGGGACGGAAACCACTTGTGGGAAAGCGCAAGGCACATGCCCAGGCCGTTCTCCCGCAGCTTTTCCGCCCGCTCCGCTACTTTCCCAATTCGATGGACAGATCCGGCATGAACTCGTCGACCAGCGCCCCCGCGATCTGGATGGCCGCGCCGGGAAGCTCCAGAAGGCTTTTCAAGTCTTCCCGCGAGCCGTCCGCAACGCACCGCATGGCGAAGTTATGGGCCGGGGCCACCTTGTTGTTGGGCATCATTTCGTTGACGTACTTGTTGTACAGTTCCGTGGTCACGTCGAAAGCAAGGTCGGTTCCATTGATGGAGAGCCTGATCGTTTTCTGCATTACTGCCCCTTTTTGATGATGAGCTGTTTGACGTCTTCAATCCGCGTATCGAAGTGTTGCTGCAGGTTGTTGAACAAATTTTTCAGCTCTTCCTTGTTGTTGTAGTTCTTGGCCACGTACACCCTGAGATCGGACAGTTCGCGCTCGTTGCGCCTGCCCATCCGGTGCAGGTAGAGGAACGCCCCCACCAGCAACGGCCAGACATAGGAGCCGAACACCTCGAGCAGTTGTTCCAACCTCACGGGCTTACCTCTTCGAGCCACAACGCCAGCGCCCCGGCGTCACGTTCATCCATCCACACGCCCTTCACCCCGTTGAGCGTCGCCCGCGTCATGCTCGACAGTACGGGCCGCGTCGGGGCTGTCCTTTCTTCCCAGTTGACCGATGAGCACGCCGACAGGATCGTCAACAACGCGAGCACGAAAAAGAGCCTTCCGGCGTGCCGCCAGTTCCGCCTTTGCCCATGCCCAAACCTCAGCAAGCAACGCGAAGATGGCGGCGAACCTCTCCACATCATTTCCCCGTTTTGCCGTCCGGAACGGCGTTCCTGGCCTTCCCGAAGTTCCCGCCGAATTTTGCGGTCACGGCGTAGATGATCTTGTAGATGGCGGAACTGGATTCAGTCGGCGGGGCCATGAGCGTCTGCGCCAGAGCACACACGGCGATGCAGGCCGCTACGATAAACCCCGCCCAGTTTTCACCCACAAACTGGGCAAGCGCGTTGAAAAATTGGGTTTCCATCAAACAGCCTCCGGGTCATAGGTTCGGGTAAGCCAGCCGTCGAGGAAGCAGCGCTGCGTCTCGTTCCCGGCCGCAAGGTTGATGTAGTGCATGGCCTGCGCCCCGTTCAGGGCATGGACCAGCACGGCCTGCGTGGTGCGCTTTTCGATGAGCACGCGCAGGGCGGCGCGGGTGAGCGTCCCGAGCGCGCCGTCCTCTTTCAGGTCATGGAACAGGCGCGTCCCCGTCTTCCGGTTGTAGTTAAAGGCATTGCAGATCCGTTGCAGGTAGCGCGTGTGCCCGCCCTGCCCCAGGTTGACGACCTGCTCATAGATTTCGTTGGCCAGCTCTTGCGGCATGTCATCCGAGTCCAGACCGAGCGAGTGGAACAGACCGCGGTAAAACGCCGTCACCTGCTCAAGAAGTCCGGGGATCTGGCGCAGGTGCCGGGTAAAGGCGGCGCTGCCCTGACGGAACGAGGGGTGATCCTTTTCGGCGTCAACCAGCTTCCAGAGCGCGAGATCGGGGTGGCACCCGCGGGCGATGCCGCACAGGGTTTCCCCGCCGCGATCAGCCGGATGGTTGCCGTAGCCGCCTTCCCATACCGCCACCGGAGCGTGCGCCGTGGAGAAATCAGCCATTGGCGTTCCTCCCCTGAGCCGCCCCGAATGAAGGCGAATGTATGGCATGGGTATGCGGAGGCATCTCAGAAAGGGAAAGCGTGGGGATCGCATGGGTATGCGCCTGCGTTCCGTCCGGAGACGGCGAGGGGACGCCCTGCGGGGCTTCCTGCTCGCCTTCGGGCTCTTCATGATCAAACAGCTCCGCCGCCGTCTTCAAATGCCACGCGACCATGCGCAGCATAGCGGCCGCGCCGGGGCGATCCTCTTCAAGCCCCGCGGCCACATCTTTAATCGCAAGGGCTCCGTCATAGACGGCCATAACCGGATCAAAGGGCTCGCTTGTGGTCAGCATGTCCTGTTCCATTACAGTTCCTCCGTTTCTTCGGGCTTGAGGTAGGGGGTTCCGTTGATGCGCACAAAATCCGGGCTCGTCACGATGTAGGGGATGGTGGTGATATGCTTTTCCCCGCCCTTGCCGTCGACGTCGAGGAGCTTCGAGACTTTCAGCTTGCAGCCGAACGCCTCCACCTTCATCTCCGCGCCGTCTCCCGTGGAGCCGTAAAACAGGAGGTCGAACTCCGGGAGGCCGCGGAAGGAGCCCGCGTTGCGCGCAGCCTCCGAAAGGATCTTCACGTTCTCGCCGTCCAGCTCGATCTCGCCGCTGGCGGAAACCTCGCCGTCGACCCATCCGTTGGGGACGCCGCCCGTCTTGGCCACTTCCGATCCGTCTTCGATGTCGAGGGAGGCTTTCTCAATGTGGAGCTTGAGGTCGCCGAGCGTGACGTCGAAACTTTTGCCGCTGAGTCTCTGCATGGTTCACCTATGCCGCGTAGTTGTTGAGATCGAGGAAAAGATTGCAGGTGATCTTTTTCGGGCAGTTGTAGGGCCGGACCGCCATGTACAGTTCAACGCTGGTACGGGAGGGCCAGCTCACCGTTATGTCGCCGTCTTCGGGCGGGTATATCTCGCCGGGGAAGGTCTGCCCGAGGATGGTCACGGAGCGGGACATTTCCCGCAGGGGCCGCATGAAATACGTTTTGTTCTGCGCAACGCTGGCGGGCGTGGAATTGAAGCGGCGATCCGCGATGCGGGCCACGGCCAGCGGATAGACCCGCCTCATGGCCTTCATGATCACGCGCACGTTTTCGATGACCTGAAAATCCCCGCCGTTCACGTCCAGTACGTTGCCGTCAGCCCAATACATACCCTCATAGTCGGGGTACCACTGAGGCACGGAGAACCGCGCCTTGTCGAGGCCTTCAAGGACGCTCATGTCGAGCCGCCGCCCGGCCTTGTCGACCGGGCGTTCCGTCCAGGAACCCACAAGAGCCCCGGTTGCAACGCGCATCGGGGAATCCGCAACGGTCACGGCGGCATTGCACAGGCGGCCCATGAGCGTCCCGAGCTCCGGCCCCCAGATCGTCGGCGTGACGAGGCAGGCGTCTGCGGCCACATCCGCGGTCAGAGACTTGATCGCCGTGGCGTACTCCTCCCAACTCTGGGAATCGGCGTCGAACGCCGGGGCACGCCCGGCGAACCACACGGGCCGCATGTATTTGGCCATGATCCGCTCGCTCTTGGCTTGCATGGCTTCAATGTCGGAAACGGAGGAAAGGGGGTCCGTCAGGACGACGCCCTCAACCTTGGCCAGCTCCATAGCCTCATCCACGGCGTCGGACCACGAGGCAATCCCATCGCCCTCGGCGTCGTACAGCATGACGGACGCCGACCAGTTCTGCCCCCCGTTGTCCCGGGCCGCCGTCACCTGAGCCAGCAAGCCGTCAGCCCCGACAAGGACGCCGGACAGGTCGCTGTCCGTGTTCACCGTGAGGAGCTTCCCCACCTTGTCGCCCTTCCCCGGGCCGACAAACAGCAGGTGGTTTTCCACCGCCGTGATCTCCCCCTGCGAGAGATTGAGATTGTTGATCTGCACTTTGCCGATGCTCATAGAGTCCCCTTTGCTTGCAAACGCTTGAGTGATTCTTTCGCTACCTGTTCCAGCAGCTTTTCCGCTTCCTTATCCGTCACGCCGAGCGCGACGCGGGCGGGCGGCGAATCCCGCCAGCTTGCCGCCGGGGGCTTTTTCGCCAACAGAGCGATCAAGCTGCCAGCCGTCCCGAACGTCATGTTCTTTTCAATCCACGGCACGGAAACAATGCGCCACCCTGTTTTTTTGCTTCCGGCCCTGTAGCCGAGCCGGAGCAATTCCTGCGCCTGCCCTCTGCTTGCCGATTTTTGATAGTCAGGCGTCCCCCGGGCTTTCCGGATTTCCCCCGGCGTCCAGTCGCGCCCCACTCCGAACTGTTGCTGAAAGGCGAACTCCGCGGCCTTGCCCCGGAACGTCACCTTTGCTCCGTCGTCCCGGCCATACACGACGCCACGGCTGTAAATCCATTCCAACAGCTTGCGCTTGTTGCGTTTATCCTTGCGCGGCGCAAAAGGGGTTCCGTCAAGATTCTTCTGCTTCCTGACCCGGCGCCGGGCCAGCGTGAGCGCTTTCCGGCCCATCCTACGGGCCAGCGCACGCCGATCCTTTGCATCCGGGGAAAGCGTTTCAAGCTGGCGGCACAGGGCTTCAACGCCCCGGATCTCAACGTCCAGCTTCACCGGATGCCCCCGCTCATGCCGTCAACGCGCTCGGCCACATCTACCGGGACAGGAGCCACACGCCAGCGCTTCCCGGCGAACGTGATCGGCCCGGCGTCATCCGGGACGATTTCGATCCGCTCCTGAAATTCCACCGCGATCTGGACGTCCGTTGTGGAAAGGTCATTGACCGCGGCGTTCACCTCCGGATCTTCGATGCCGTCCCGGTCGGGGTCGTGGCTCTGGAGCCAGCCCGACACCAGCGCCAGCAATGCGATCCCGTCATAGTCCGAGCGCTCGATGTCGATCACGCCGTCATATTTGAGGACGCACACCTCAACGCCGTGCCCGAGGTTCCGCCCGGTGAGCATGACCGCGCCCTGATCAAGGAACGCGGCTACGTTCTCGCGGGAAATCCCGGTCTCAGTCAGGATATGCCGGACAAGGGCCTGAAGCTTCCGCATGGTTCCCCCTCCTCAAATCAACGTGATGTCCACGCGGCCAGCGCCGAGCAGGTCGGCCAGCGCATCGTGGGCAAAGGCGAAAAAGACGTCCGCCGTCTCGCGGCCTTCCTTGGCGTCGTTGTTGGCCGCCTCCCGGCGCTCGACCGTGCGGAACTGCGCCAGCAGCATTCCCTTGGCCTGGCAAAAAACGGCCCGCTGATAGACGACGAGCGACGCCCCGGGGACGCCGTGCAGCGGCACGTCGCCAAGGGTTGAGCAGCCCTCCCCCTTCCGCTCCGCTTTCCACGCCTCAAGCTGGCGGTTTGCCCAGACCACGGCCAGCGAAAGGTGATCGGCCACCAGATCCGCGGCGTATTCGCCGGGCAAACGGTAGAGGTCAAGGAACGTGCGCAAGGACAGTTCCGGGAAAAAGCCGTCATTGGCGATGACGCGATCCGGCTTTTCCTGTGTGGTCATGGCATTGAACGACATGGCGATCCTTATGGCCCCCGGCCTTTCCCTGAGCGTGACGAGGCCACGGCCTGAAAGCCCGGGAAAGGCGGGGGCGGGGGGTGGTGGACTTACGCGCCGGACTTCTTTTTCAGCTTGTCCAGCGCGGTTTTGACTTTCGCGCCCCTGGCAAGGGCCTTTTCCAGTTCGGCCACGGCCCCGGGGACGTCCCCGGCCCGTTCGAGCATGAGCCCGCGCAGCCGGAGGAATTGGGCGGCCACATCGTCGTGGACGTCCCACGCCAGCGCCGGATCGGGATCGAACAGGCGGGCATAGACTTGCGAAAAGAACGGCTCGGGGCTCGCGCCCTCGTCGAACGCCTGCTGCGACCAGTCGAGGATCTGCCGGGCGACGAACGCGGGAAGCGATGCCTTGAAGCGCTCGGGAAGCCCCTGCCCGTGCTCGGCGCACCAGCCCGCAAGATCAAGGGCCCGCTCGATGAGCCCGCAGTCGAACAGCCAGACGAGGAAGTAGCCGACCAGCTCATGGGGCCGCCCCTCTTCCCGGAGCCGCGCCACATATCCGGCGTACTTCGGGATCAGGGTGTCCCGCTTGATGGCGATCTTCCGGTCGATGGACACGACGCCGTGCAGGGCTTCCAGATCCTCGGCAAGCCCGGAAGCGACCAGCGCGTCCCGCTGGCGTTCCGCGAGGAGCGACTTGCCCGCGGCGGGGGAGGGAACGGCGGAAAACTCCGCCTCACGCCCCGCCGCCCGCGCAGCCCGGATCGCCTTCTGGTAGGAAAGCATCAGGCTCATGCCGCGGCCTTCCAGGTCTTCTCGCCGTAAAAAACGACGTTCCCGAACTCAAGGGCCGCGAACTTTTCCGGTGTTTCGACCACATAGCCCTCGTTGCGGCTGTTGTAGTCCTCCACCCTGTCCTTTTCCGGGGCGTCCTTGATGTTCCGGCGCCAGCTCCCGTCCTGCATGTAGATCGAAAGGTTGTCGTAGCTCGTCACCACAAGGCCGCGGGCCGGGAAGTTCGAGGGCGTTTCCCAGGTGAGGCCGCCGAACGTGGTCAGGCTGCCGTTGAGCGCCGCCTTTTCCGTGGGCGTGCCGGACATGGCCGCATAGAGCGCGGACTTTTCGCGGGCGATCAGCTCCGCGCCGATGAGCGCGACGAGGCCGGAACGCATATACTCGGGGATGCCGAGGACAAGGTCGTTGACCGCCACGTCAAGGTTGGCGTAGTCCGCCCCGGCTTCCGGGCCGATACGGATTTCCCCGGTAGCCGCGCCCTCGGCGAGGATGGCTTCCGGGCGGTTCGTCCGGACGTACTGCAACCAGCCGATGTTGACGTCCTGCAACAGCGTGTTGGTTTCAAGATCGGTATCAGCCGCCGCGCTCGTGCCGTACCAGCCGATCAGCTCGCGGTCGTTGGCAATGCGGGCCTGTACGTAACGGGCGTAGCGTTCGGGCATGTCCGGGAACTTCGCCCAGGCGTCCATCGTCGCGTAACGCATGAAGACGTCGCTGTTGGTCTGGTAAAGCTGGTACTTGTAGGAAGCCAGCCCCAACACGTCGCGGGGCGTGCGCTCCTTGCCGTCCTTGCTGGTGTCCGTGCGCCCGGAGACGGGGCCGGAGGCGCTGCCGAGGATGTTTTCCCCGGAAAGCTCATCAACGGTGATGACGTTGATCTTGGGGAGGAATGTGGACTGCTCGACGATCTTGTCCTGCAGCCGCTGTTGGATCGTGGGCTCAATCGTGAACTGCCGGGAGACGTCCTCAACGCCGTACCCCTTGGCGAGGCCGTGCAGAAGCGCGTTGAACCGCTGTCTCGTATGTGTCTTCATGGCGCCTCTACAGGATGGCCGCGTCGTCCGCGGGCGTGGTGGTGTCGGGGATGGCCGTTCCGGGCCTAGCGGCTTCAAGGCGCGAAGCGAGCGCGGAAAAGCCCGCGGCCAGCTCGTCAACCTTGCCCATCAGGGCGGCGAAGTGATCGGGGGCGGCCGCCTCCGGAGAAGCCTTTGCGGGTTCCTCTCCCTGCGGTTCGGGCCCGGCGGCGAACGTGCCCACCGCCTCCTCCAGCTTGCCGATCCGTTCCATAAGGGCGGCGTACTGTTCCTTGTCCATCGGTTCTTCCTTGGTTTCGGGTTTCGGTTCGGTTTTGAAGTGAGCAAGGAACCTGCGGAAGAACCCGACCTCTTCGGGCGTCAACGCCCCGCCGCACGCGAACAGCTCAACGCCGGGGAACACGGAGCAATCCCCGGCCTCGGCGGAAAACTGCATTTTGCTTGTGCCGAGGCTGGCGGGCTGATCGGTGATGCCGAGCCCGACGAGGTACGCCTTGCCCGTTTTTGCGAAGTCTTCCACAACTTCAATGCTGAAAAAAAGTTTCTGGCGCTGTTCGTTGACGTAGGCGTAGCGTTCGTTCGGATTGAGCCGGGCGAACAGGCTCACCACCCCGCCCTCATCTTCGGCACGCAGCTCCGTCACCGTCCCGAAGTTCCCTTGCCAACGCTGGTGGTCGGGCCAGATCAACGCCGTGTAGGTATCCGGGCTGTACGTCTCGGCCATATCCAGAAGCCACTGGCCTTTGATCTCCCGCCCGTCCACGCACGCGCCCGATTGGGCGATCTTCACGAATTCGGTTTGCAGCTTGCTCATGGGGCAAGCATAGCCGAGGCCAGCCGACGCGCAAGAAAAGCCCGTCCTATTTCGGCCTTTTAGGATTTCCCGTGCATGGCGGAACGGCGGCGGGCGTGTATCTTGGCGGGCATGGGTAACAAGAACTGGCCGGATGAAATCAGGACGACGGCGCGCTCGCTCTACCTGCGGCGCTATGCCGTGAGCGAGATCGCGGACATGCTGTCCGTCCCCGTGCGGACGCTCTACAATTGGGCGGATTCGGGGCGTTGGGATGACCTGCTGTCGCATGAAGGCGCGGAGGAAGCCGCCTCACGCCGTCTCGCGCTCTTGCTTGAGCGGGAAGACAAGAGCCCCCGCGACCTCAAGGAAGTGGACACGCTGGTGGGCACACTTGAGCGGCTGCAAAAGCTCAGGCTCAGGGAAAAGGAGGCAAAGGAAGGGAGGAGCGCGGAGGGTTCCCCGCCCGGCGCGTCCGGAGGGAAGGAACGGAAGGGAAAGAAAAAAGCCGCCGTGAAAAACGACGTGTCCCGGCTCACCGGGGACGACTTTGCCGAGGCGTTCCACAAGCGTTTTTTCCCGTACCAGCGCGAGCTGTTGGAAACGAAACGGCACCGGAACCGCTTTTTCCTCAAGAGCCGTCAGATCGGCTTCACCTGGTTTTTCGCGCAAGAGGCGTTCGAGGACGCCTGTCTCACGGGCGACAACCAGATCTTCCTGTCCGCTACGCGGGCACAGGCGGAGGTGTTCCGCTCATACATCGTCGCGCTGGCGAAAGAGAAGTTCAACATAGAGCTGAAGGGCAACCCGCTGGTGCTCAACACGGCGAAGGGGCAGGCGACGCTCCACTTTCTCAGCAACAACAGCAAGAGCGCGCAGAGCTACAGCGGGCACGTCTACATTGACGAGTGCTTCTGGATTCAGGGTTTCAACGAGCTGTACAAAGTCGCCTCGGGCATGGCCTCCCACAAGAAATGGCGGCGGACCCTCTTCTCCACTCCGTCCGCCGTGGCGCACCAAGCCTATGACCTCTGGACGGGCGAACGCTTCCAGAAACGCTTCAAGGCGAAACGGGCCGCGTTCCCTTCATCCAAGGAACTGCGGAAAGGCGCACTCTGCCCGGACACATTCTACCGGAAGGTCATCACGCTTGAGGACGCGATCGCGGGCGGGTGCGACCTCTTCGATCTGGAAAGCCTCAAGCTCGAATACAGCGCCGACGAGTTCCGGAACCTGTTCCTGTGCGAGTTCGTGGACGACACGCAGTCCGTGTTCAGGCTGGCGGATCTGGAAACCTGCTACGCGGATACGGATACATGGCCGGACTTCAACCCCACGGCGGACCGCCCGCTCGGGAACCTCCCCGTGTGGGGCGGCTATGACCCCTCGCGCAGCCGGGACGACGCCTCTTTCGTCATCGTGGCCCCGCCGCTCAAAGAGGGCGGCGAGCACCGGGTGATCGCCCGCTACAAGTGGCTCGACAAATCCTACATCTGGCAAGCCGAGCGCATCCGGGAATTGGTCGGGCGGTACAACTTCCGGCATATCGGGGTCGACGTCACCGGGCCGGGCATCGGCGTGTTCGAGCAGATCCGCGCCTTCTTCCCGCTGGCGACGCCGATCAACTACTCCGTGCAGCTCAAGACCCAACTCGTGCTGAAGGCAAAGGAACTCATAGAGGCGCACCGCCTCAAGTGGGACGCGGGGCAGAACGACATTGCCCACGCCTTCCTCACAATCAGGCAAGGCGTCACGGACAGCGGGCAGATATCCTATTCGGCCTCCCGCACCAGCGCCACGGGTCACGCCGACGTCGCCTGGGCAATCATGCACGCGCTGGCGGCGGAGCCCATCGGCAAGCCGAAGGGCGGCTGCGTCGTCTTCATCCAATAAGGGGAAAACATGGGAAAAAAGAAACCTGCGCCGCTGGCGTTCTGCTTCGGCGATCCGGAGCCCGTCCTGAGCGGGGCCGTGTATGAGTATCTGGGCGTCTGGCTCCTCGACAACGGGCGGTACTACGCAACGCCTGTCCCGTGGTCGGGGCTGGCGCGGCTTTTGCGGGCGAACGCCTACCACGGGCCGATCCTTGAGTTCAAAACGAACATGGCCATGCGCGGGTTCCGGGCGTCCGCAGCCCTCACGCGCCGGGACATGCACGCCGTGGCCACGGACTATATGGTCTTTGCCAACGCCTATCTGCTCCTTTCGCGGAACTGGCTCGGGGAAGTGGCAAGGATGCGGCACCTGCCCGCTATCAACATGCGCCGGATGAAGGAGCCGGACAGGTACGGGCTCCTGCTCCCTTCCGGGCAGTTCCACGAGTTCGGGCCGGGCGAGGTGCTGCACCTGAAAAACTATGACGTGAGCCAGACAATCTACGGGCTGCCCGGCTACCTCGGCGCGATCCAGTCCATGCTGCTCAACGAGGACGCTACCCTTTTCCGGCGGCGTTACTACAAGAACGGCGCGCATGTCGGGTACATCTTCTATTCTTCGAGCGCGCAACTTGAGCAGGCGCAGCAGGACGCGATCAAGAACGCCATACAGAACGCCCGGGGCGTCGGCAACTTCCGGAATATGTTCCTGCACATCCCGAACGGACGGGAAAAGGACGTGCAGATCGTCCCCGTGGGGGACTTCTCCACCAAGGACGAACTGGAACGGATCAAGAGCATCAGCCGCGACGACATCATCGCCGCGCACCGCATCCCGCCCGCGATGGCCTCGATCATCCCGCAAAACATGACGGGGTTCGGCGACATCACCAAGATTGACGCCGTGTATTTCCGCAACGAGGTCATGCCGATCCGGGAAGTCCTGCTCGAGATCAACGAGGCGCTGCCGCCCGCCCTGCATATCGGGTTTACGGATACGCAAGGGGAAGAAAATCAGTAGCGAGTTAGGCAGAATCCCCCTATACTTACCAACGATTCAGGGGGAAATCATGAGAGTTTACTGTCCGGCATGTGGGCACATCTGCACCATTTCATCCCGCACGGAAATTTCAAATATCCTTTCACGGCTGTACTGCGTCTGCCTCAATCCGGAATGCGCGCACAGCTTCGTTTCAACGCTGGCCTACAGCCACACGCTGTCGCCCTCCGCCTTTGACCTCCCGAAACCGATCCGGGAGAAGCTGAGGAAAACGAACTCACGAAAGCAGGTACAGCTCCTCTTTGAGGGCATGGCGTAGGAGACGGCCCCGCATCGGCATGATGCGGGGCCGTTTTGCGTCAGCAGGAAGCGCCGGGGCGCTGTGCGTCATACGCCTGAGCCGCCGCCGCCATGAACCCCGAGCGGGTCATGCCGGAGCGCGCCGCCTTCGCGTCGATGCTTTCCAGAACGGACTTGGCGATGCTCAGGGAAATCTTGACCGGGGTCAGATCCACGCTCGGGGCGGGGATGAGCTGATAGAGGATTTCCCCGGCGGCTTCCACCTCCAGCTCGGCAAGTTCCTTTTCAATCCTGCGGCGGGCTTCTTCAAGTCCGCACGGCTCAGGCAAGGGTTTGCGGGCCTTGGCGTACTCCTCCACGGTCAGGGCAAGGGCTTCCGCCGCCATGTCCATGCACTCCTCCACGGTTTCGCCCTGCGATGCCACTTCGGGGAAGTCCGGGCAAAAAATGGAAAAGCCGCTCTCCGCGTCCGGGATGAACGCCGCATAATAATATTTTGCCATATATGTTCCTCCGGGGGGCTTCCGCCCCCCTGTTTTCATTTCTTGACGCCGCAGTCTCTGAGGATTTTCTTGCTCAGGATTTCGTTGACTTCCTTATGCCTTGGAACCTCCGTCACGAGAACGCCGTCTTTGTACACCAGCGTATGCCGCCCGCCCTCGCGGAACTCGCATCCGGCCTTTGCCAACAGTCTCAGTATGTCGGCTCGTTTCATCTCACCTCCTGAAAAGCATAGTATGGATTTTTCTCCATACTGTCAATCCTGATATGGATTTTTCTCCATACTTTCTTCTTCGCATTCCAGCTTCCCCGCGCACCGGGTCACGTTGTCGGCAATCAGGAGGAGAAGCGAAGACAATCCGCCCCGCTCATCCCGGTACATCTCCGCCAGTTCGCGCAGCGAGCCCGCGCTTTCGTACAATCCCGCGATCGGGTCAACATCTTCATTGTGCATAACCGCCCTCCTCTTCGCCGCACAGGGTCAGGGCCGCGCCCATGCGGGCCGCGTCGCCGGAACAATAGGACAACTCAAGGCTGACGGCGGAAAGCGCCTCAGCCGCCAGCGCGAGGCGGGCGGGGTCATGGGCCGCAAGCCCTCCCCGCAGGTTCGCCAAGGCCGCAACGCATGTCCCCCGCGTGTCCGCCAGATCGTCCAGAAGCCGCTCAAGGCCGCGTGCCGCCTCTTCCGGCGTCGCGTAGGCTCTGGGCTCGGGTGTCGTCCATGTATGGATCATGCCGCCGCCCTCCCACGGTTCAGGATGCGGCTGCACCATGCGAGGCCGCGATCCCAGTTCTCGGCAAGGGCTTCCGGCGACGGCGGGAAGGCTTCCATACGGGGCTGCGGGACGGCAACGGGCACGGGCTTTTCCGCCCTCTGTTCCGGGCCGGGCCGCTTCCCCGCCTTCGCATTGGAAAGCCACGTCCGCAGGAACCGCCAGACGTTGCGGATCGGCGTGCGCTTTTCGGCTTGCCACTTACGGATGCGGGTTATCTCGGCCTGTACGTCAACGTCCGGGAAGTCGCGCTGCAGGTCTTCCAGCATCTCCACAGGGACAAAAAAGCCGTCCGTCCCGATCTGATCTTCTTTTTCCCTTTCCTGTTCCGATTCCCGAGAGCCTACCGATACCCTATCGGCTGGGCATGGCGCGGCCCCGAGCAGGTGGGGATAGAGGGCAAGGATCGCCTTGCGGATTTTCGCGGACTCGACCGCAGGGAACAGGGAACGGAGCGAGACGAGGATTTTGGGGCTGGTGCTGCACTGGTGGCGGATGAAGTGGCAGACCCACACGGCGTCGCCGTCCGTGGCGATCTTGCCGTCGCGCTCGAACGCGGCAAGGGCGGCGTCGACCGCCTCTTCCGTCAGCCCGGTGTCGTAGGCCATGCGACGGCGCGACACCGCCAGCAGCCCGAGGTTGTTGGTGTGGGGGCAGGAGAACAGATAGAGGTAAAGGAGCTTTTCGGATGCGCTCAGGGTTTCGATGTACGGGTCGGACCAGAACGCCATGCGGATGGTGCGGTAGGTAGCCATTACGCCACCTCCAAGACCAGCTTGTTGCCGGACAGCAACCACCACACGCGGCGGCATTGGAACGGCAAGGGCAACTCTTGGAGCGCTTGCGCGGCGGCCTCTTCGCCGGAACGGATGAGCTTGAAGACGAGAAGGGACAACGGGACGCGCCCGGCGCACCTGCCGGAGCGGGACAGGAAAACGGTTGCAGACATGGGAACCTCACTTAGATGGGATTGGTTGAGCGCCGCAAACAAAAAAAGGCAAGGCGACGCTCCCCTGCTAAGTGAGCAGCCGGGGCCTCACGGACACCCGGACGTCGCCTTGCCAATACATAACCGCATCCCGAAAAAAGGATGCTATGGTGGCAAGAATGCTTAATCTACCGCTATTCTTGACAGCTTGGGGCTGGCAAAAGGCTACGGTTACGCCTCACTTAGTTGGGAATTGCAAGGTAGGCTTAAAGTGCCTAGTCTGTCAAGCAGGGTACAATTCAAATCATTCCTAGAGAAACTAATTTTTAGAGAATAGTCCATCATATCAAATAGGTTCACTAAAATTTGACACCAACTTTATTACAAGATCTACGTACTAAATCCTCCTGGTCTTCTTCCTGAAAGTTTGAAACTTTATTACTTGTCGTAAGTATAAGTGCAGTAAAATCTTTATAACCAACATATCCACCTATTTTATTTT
>ERZ1106929.947-NODE-947-length-28251-cov-6.668144_pt1 | contig 28251 bp, 28 predicted proteins | sample MGYA00403662_ERZ1106929 | MGnify/ENA primary metagenome ERZ1106929 (study PRJEB35170, sample SAMEA104062442) | human gut metagenome | biome: human gut; feature: human-associated habitat; material: faeces | place: Denmark | collected 2013-02-20 ... | reverse complement strand
AGAATTTTGATTCGTGTAGAATCGCCAAAGACTTTGAATAATTCCGCCAGGTCGTACAGCTGCTCGTCATGGGGCATCTGCCCCAGCACCTGATCGACTGTGTCCTCGTGGACGCATAGGAAACCGCATCGCTCCACATCGCGGTCCAGGTCGGCCATATCGGTTCCTCCTTATCAAACAAATATATGAACATCTGCTCATATATTATCATTATATGGGGAGGCCGTCAAGAGGGAAACAAGGATTCTGCGAAAAAAATTTGGGGGCGCACATCTGTGCGCCCCCAAAAGGATCGGTAAAATATAGGCCGGACAGAGGGAGACAGGTCACTTGTCCTGCTCCAGATAGGCCACCACCGCGGCGTTGGGGCCAAGGTGGGTGCCAATGACACAGCCGATGGAGCGAATCTCCTGGCCGTGAGGGCCGAACTTCTCTTCCATAAGAGGGACGAACTGGCGGCAGAGGGTGTCGTCCCCGGAGTAGCCGTAGTAAATGGGCAGGCGGGGGTCAGGGTGGATGTCATCCCCCACCTGCTTGAGCATGCCGGCCAGGCTACCCTTGGTGCCCACGCCTTTCCCCACCAGGCCCAGCACGCCGTCCTTCAGGGTGATGATGGGCTTGACCCGCAGCAGGCTGCCCACCACGGCCACGGAGGTGGACATGCGCCCGCCTTTGTGGAGGTATTCCAGGGTGTCTACAATGCCGAACACCCGCATGCGGCTCTTAGCGGCTTCGATCTGGGCGGCGATGTCCGGGGCGGACATCCCCTGGCTGCGCAGCTGTTCGCCCAGGTCCAGCATGGCCCGCAGGGCCACGATGGCAAGAGTGGAGTCGATGATGTAAATATGCTCATAGCCGCACATCTCCCGGGCAATCTGGGCGCTCTGCACCGTGCCGCTGAGCTGGGAGGAGAGCAGCGCGCAGATCAGGTGGTCACCCTGGTCCCTGGCTCGTTCAAAATAGGGCAGAAAATCGTCAGGGGTGGGCTGGCTGGTGGTGGGCAGAGCCTTGGACTGGCTCAGCATCTGGTAAAACGTGGGGTGGTCCAGGTCGATGCCGTCCCGGTAGGCCGTCTCCCCAAAAAGAACTTTCAGGGGAACGACGTCGATGTCCCGCTGGGCGGCCTCCTGGGGCAGGATGTCGGCGGTGCTGTCGGTGAGAAAACGGATAGCCATGATGATCTCCTTTTGGCGGTTTTAGATTCAGGCGTTTTGCGCCTGGGTGGTCATGTCCTGGAAAAATGCGCTGAGGTTCTTCAGGGACTGGATCAGGGCGTCCAGCTCTTGCTCAGTGAGCCCCTGGGTGGCGCTGTCGATCATGCGGGCGTGGAACTGGCTGTGGAGGGCATTGGCCTGCTCCCCCTTGTCCGTGAGGAGGACCCGGATGACCCGCCGGTCCCCCGGCTCGCCGCCCCGCTCCAGGTAGCCCTTCCGCACCAAGGTGTTCACTGCGGTGGTCAGGGAGCTGACCCGGATAGACAGAGCTTCAGCAATGGCGGTCATGGTGTTGCGCGCCTGGACGGTGAGATCGCTCACCGCCTCCAGCACATGCAGTTCTTTGACGGACAGGTCTTGGGCGCCTACTTGGCTCAAGGCGTGTTCCTCCCAGACCAGAATCCGGTTGAACACATGGACAAAGAAATCGTTGAGGTAAATCCGTTGAGCGTCGGTCATGAGACTGCCTCCTTTCGAGGGGGTCAAACTATTTGGAATACAAATAGTTTGAACTTCAAAGATAATAGCAGGGAACGTCTCTGCTGTCAAGGGGGAAATTTGACACTGGTGCTGCTCGGGAGCGGAGAGAACTGCCGGGCGTTGTGCTGAAATAGATGCCGTGATATAATCGTACCGCCGGTTCAGACAAGCTGGCGGCGCATCAAAGAGAGGTGTGGAGGTGCTGGATTTGGATTGGATGGAATCGGTGAAGGCCCGGCTGAAGCGGAAGAACCAAGTGTTGTTTTCTCCTAAGGACGATTTGCTGGCCCCGCTGGCCCTTCTGCTGGAGGGACAGGACCGCCGGGCGGTGGTGCTGTGGGCCTTTGCACTGGTGGAGGAGACGGTAGAGCGGCTGGAACAGAAATACCCCGGCGAGGACCGGCCCCGGGCAGCCCTGGAGCTGTGCCGGCTTTGGGCGGCGGGAACGGTGAAGATGCCCCAGGCGAAGGCGGCTATCCTGGCCTGCCACGCCCTGGCCCGGGAGTGGGACAGCCCGGAAGATATCGCCCTGTGCCATGCCGTGGGCCAGGGGTGCAGCGTGGTACACACCGCGGGCCACGCCATGGGCTATCCCATTTATGAGTTGACCGCCCTGGTGTGCGCCCTTGGCCCGGATCGGTGCCGGGCGGCGGTGGACACGCGGGCGCAGATCTATCTGGACCGCCTCCTATATTGGCAGGATCACTGGCGGGACTGGTCGGGAAGCTGGGCGGCGTTCCTGTGCCGCTAGGTGGTGTGATCTGGCAGGGGCAGGCCTGGCTGGGGCGTCCACAGGGCCAGCACGGTCCCCCGGCCCGCAGTGACAAGGGCGGCCTGCCCGTCCAGAAATTCATTGCTCACCCCTAGGGGGCGGTCTGGGACCAGGACGCCGCGATCGAGAGGATAGCGCAGGCCGGAGAGGGTGACATCCTCCGCCGCCCCGCCCCAGGCGAACAGGGACAGGGTGCCGCGGTATCCGGCGGGGAAGGACAGCGTACCATTACAGACGGCGGTGATGGCGGCATCCGGCCCCAGCAGGAAGGCGGGGATATGTTTCCGGGCGAGAAAGGCCAGAATGTGGAGGTTGGCCAGGGTGTGGTCCAGCCGCCCCCCCAGGCCGCCGTAGATGAGAAAGCGGCCGCAGCCCCGCGCCAGCCCCTCCTGGACGGCCAACATCATGTCGGTGTCGTCCTTCCTCACCGGATGCCGGACCACCTCCACGTCCTCCGGCACCCGGCCCAGGGAGTCAAAATCTCCCACCGCCAGGTGGGGGGACATGCCCCACTGTTTGAGTTGGCCATAGCCCCCGTCGGCGGCGATGAGAAAACAGCGGCCGTCCAGCTCCGGCCGGGGCATGGCGCCGTAGTCCCCGGCGCCGAAGATGCAGCAAGTGCGCTCCATAGTGGTCCCTCCAGTTGGTCGAGATATTTGTTCTATCCTAAGCCGTCGGCGGGCGGCTGTCAAGGGGCGGTGTTGACACCTCTGGGGCTGCATTCTATAATTATGTAAACCAAAGTGGAGAAGGAGGAGCGCGTCATGATGGACGAGCGGGAGATGGCCCGTCAGGCCCGCCGGGCGGTACGGCATAACAAACTGGCGCTGGCCATCCTGGCCGGGCTGGTGCTGCTGTTGGCGGCGGGATACGGCCTCTGGCGCTGTCAGCGCACCTACACGCCCGATAAGTGGGCTTCCGCCCCAGACGAGCGGCTGGACATCCTGGGCGACCTATTGGAGCGGTATGACCTGGTGGGCATGACCGAGGAGGAGGTCGTGGCCCTGCTGGGGCCGGAGGACGGGCCAGAGCAGACCTCCTTCAAGGGGGACCGGACGTACTATCCCCCGGAGGACACCCTGGTCTACTACCTGGGGGTGGACATGATGGACGGCGTGTGGCTGATCCTCTCCCTGGAGGGGGGCGTGGTGACCGGGTATACCACCGGCGCCACCTGACGGGGAAATTTATCCGCCCCACTTGCCTTTTTCACAGTGATGTGTTATCATCGGCACAGGACGGCACGCCGTCCTCGGAACAAATGACAAGTTGATAGCCAGGGGGGCCGCCGCGCGGCTGAGAGTAAGGCGAAAGGCCTTTGACCCTTTGAACCTGTTGGGTAATGCCAGCGTAGGAAGTCGTATCTCAGGAGATCGGAGCATCCGCATGGCTTTTGCTTGGCGGCTGTTCCGATCATATTTTTTAGGAGGAAAACAACATGAGAGCAAGCATTGCCATTCAGATCGAGCCCAACTGCCAGGACGACTACGAGGCGGTCCGCATCGTGGACGAGGTCATCGACTACATCCGTTCCACCGGGCTGCACTACTATGTGGGGCCCAGCGAGACCTCCATCGAGGGGGACGACCTGCATCAGCTCATCGATATTCTGGAAAACTGCATGCAGGTGGCCGCCAAGGCGGGCAGCGCCAAGGTGTCCGCCTACTGCAAGCTGGTGTACAAGCCCCACGGGGCCGTGCTGACCATCGATGAAAAGGTCACCAAGCATCACCAGTAAGCTGCCCGCCCTGGCCACGCTGGCCGTCATCGTGGCCATCTGGCTGGGGGCCAGCGAGGGGGGGCTAGTGCCGGAGTTTATGCTGCCCTCCCCGGCCCAGGTGTGGGATGCCCTGGTCACCGACTTTCCCACCCTGATGGCCAACGCCGCCGTCACGCTCCAGGAGGCGGCCTACGGCCTGGCTATCGGCATTGCCGTGGCCCTGGCCCTGGCCACCCTGATGCACCGGGTGCGGATGCTCTACCGGGCGCTCTACCCCCTGCTGGTGGTCACCCAGACCATCCCCACCATCGCCATCGCCCCCCTGCTGGTGCTGTGGATGGGCTTCGGCATGGCGCCCAAGGTGACGCTGGTGGCGCTGACCACCTTCTTCCCCCTGGCGGTGAGCCTCCTGGAAGGGTACGCCAGCACCGATAAGGCCGCCGCCGACCTGCTGCGCTCCATGGGGGCCAGCCGGTGGCAGATCTTCCGTCACCTGGAGTTTCCCGCCGCCCTGGGCTACTTTTTCTCCGGGCTGCGGGTGTCCGTATCCTACGCGGTAGTGGGGGCGGTGATCTCCGAGTGGCTGGGCGGCTTCGAGGGGCTGGGGGTCTATATGACCCGGGTGCGGAAGGCCTATGCCTATGACAAGATGTTCGCCGTCATTATCGTGATCGTAGTGGTGAGCCTGCTGCTTATGGCCCTGGTGACGGCGCTGCGCCGGCTGGTCATGCCGTGGGAGGCCTATGAAAAAATCGAGAGGAACGACTAGATTCATGAAATATGTAAAAATGATTGCGGCGGCAGCGCTGGCCCTGCTGATGGCCAGTTCCCTGGCCGCCTGCTCGGGGGACAACCAGGGGGAGGGACTGACTGAGGTCACCATCTGCCTGGACTGGACCCCCAACACCAACCACACCGGCCTGTATGTGGCCGCCGCCAACGGCTATTTTGAAGAAGCCGGGCTGGACGTGTCCATCGTCCAGCCCCCGGAGGACGGGGCCACCGCCATCTGCGCCGCCGGACAGGTGGAGTTCGCCGTCACGGTGCAGGACAACCTGGCAGCCGCCTTCGCCCGGGAGGACCCCCTGGGGGTGACTGCCGTGGCTGCCCTTTTGCAGCACAACACCTCGGGCATCATCTCCCGGGCGGGAGAGGGAATGAGCACCCCCAAGGGCCTGGAGGGCCATCGGTACTCCACCTACAACGGCGTCATCGAGCTGGCTATCATGCAGCAGGTGGTGGAGGCCGACGGGGGGGACTTCTCCCAGGTGGAGCTCATCCCCTACACCCTGGAGGACGAGGCCGGCGCCCTGAAGGAGGGGCTGACCGACGCCATCTGGGTGTACTACGGCTGGGGCGCCATCAACGCCCAGCTGGAGGGGCTGGACTTCGACTACTTCTACTTCAAGGATATCGACCCGGTGTTCGACTACTACACCCCCGTCATCATCGCCAACAACGACTTTTTGGCAGAAGATCCGGACACCGCCAAGGCCTTCCTGTCCGCCGTGGCCCAGGGCTATGAGTACGCCATCGACCACCCGGAGGAGGCCGCCCAGATCCTCATCGACGGGGACGACACCGGCGCCCTGGCCGGTATGGAGGACCTGATCGTGGCCAGCCAGAAGTGGATGGCCGACCAGTACAAGGCGGAGGTGGACCAGTGGGGCTACATCGACCCGGCGCGGTGGAACGCCTTCTACAACTGGCTGAGCGAAAAGGACCTGGTGGACATAGCCATCCCAGAGAACACCGGGTTTTCCAATGACTATCTGGCCCCATGAGCGCCGCCGGCACCGAGATACTCCGGGCGGAGGGGATCTGCAAGAGCTATGACGGCCGGGCCATCATCCGGGACGTGTCCCTCCGCCTGGACCAGGGGGAGCTGGTATGCCTGCTGGGGGTGAGCGGGGCGGGCAAGACCACCCTGTTCCACGCCCTGTCCGGCCTGGAGCAGCCGGAGGCAGGCCGGGTGCTGCTATCCGGCGAGGACATCACAGGCCGGCCGGGGAAGATCAGCTATATGCTGCAAAAAGACCTGCTGCTGCCCCACAAGAAGGTGGCGGACAACGTGGCCCTGCCCCTGGTGCTCCGGGGAGAGAAGCCCAAAGCCGCCCGGGAGAAGGCCCTGGGCTACTTTGCCCAGTTTGGCCTGGAGGGGACGGGGGACAAGTACCCCGCCCAGCTGTCCGGCGGCATGCGCCAGCGGGCCGCCCTGCTGCGGACCTTCCTGGGGTCCCAGGGGGTGGTGTTGCTGGACGAGCCCTTCTCCGCCCTGGACGCCCTAACCAAGCGGGAGATCCACCGCTGGTACATGGGGATGATGGACCAGCTCAAGCTGACCACTCTGTTCATCACCCACGACATCGACGAGGCCATTTTGTTGTCCGACCGAATCTACATTCTAGCGGGTAGTCCAGGCTGCATCGCCGCGGAGCTGACTATCCAGCCCTCCCGGCCCAGGACGGTGGACTTTGCTTTGAGCGGAGTGTTTTTGGACTACAAAAAGCAGATCTTGTCCCTGCTGGGGCAATCATGAAGAGGTGCGCATGGGAAACGCCATGCGCACCTCTTTTTAGCTGGCTATTCCTGAACTGGCCCAACTTAGCATTGATCGCTTAGATTGCTAGGGGAGTGATGTAGCTTGTAAAATCGGCAAACTTAAATTTGGACACAAGTGACACAGTTATCATAACAGATACGATTGCGGCTATCACCTACGATGAAAAGAATGATCGCAGCATTTTTGAATTTGATACAGATCAAGGGACTGCTTTCTGGCCATTCGATGGAGATTTGCTGGATCAGTTTAGTGCTGGAGACTCTGTTACATTGATATATCCATAGAGTATTGGTTCCCATCCAACCTGCAAGTCAAATGTTACTCTGATGTATGGAATGACGAAGTGGTTCAGCGCGTACTAGATGACGTGACGGACGCTGTGGCCGGTGAATCGTTTCAACATTCCTTTGCGGAACAACATGATAAGCGCTATGGTACAACAAGTGCATTTCCCAAGGTGATCATGTTTTATTTTTATAAGAATGGGGAAACCATTCCTCAATATCGCTATTCTTGTGCGACACCGTTTGAGGAATATGTATTGATCCCTTGAGTAAGATCCGTTTGGTCAAAAGGGAGCGATTTTTTGCTCCCTTTTGATTTGTGTTGTAGCCTGGACGGCGTCAGAATAATGTAAACTGGAGGGAACTCGCAAGCTCACCGCCGGGCATTATCCCGGAGAAAGGGCGGGCGCACCGTCTCGTCCAGCAGAGCGGAGTAGAGGCGGGGGCGGCGGTAGGCATTGCCGTGGACCTCACGTTCCCGGTAGGCCCGCAGCATATCCAGATCTAAGTCTGCCAAATAAATTCCCTCCTGGCCGTCGGCTTCCAGCAGGCAGATATCCCGGGAACCAGACAGCTCGGGCAAATAGACCACCCCGTCAAAGACCGTGGAGCGGCCGTTACAGTCAGGCTGGCCCAGGGGATAGTTGCAGGTGGCTACGGCGGCCATATTCTCAAAAGACCGGGCGCGGAGCTGGGCCAGGCGGTTTAGCTCCATGGGGCAGGCGTTAGGGACCAGAATGAGCTCCGCCCCCTGGAGCATGAGTAGGCGGGCGCTTTCAGGAAATTCCCGGTCGTAGCAGATCATGGCCCCCACCCGCACCGGGCCAATGGCGGTGTCCAGCTGAGTGGTGAAAAAGCCTTCACCGGGAGTAAGCCGCCTCTCGTGGCCAAAGTCGCAGGTGTGAACCTTGGCGTAGGTCAGTACCCGGCGGCCATGGCGGTCAAACAGGACTAGAGTGTTCCGGGGCAGAGGGTCAAATCGTTCCAGCAGCGTGACGGCGATGGCCATGCCCAGTTCCCTGGCCAGCTGGCCGAAGGCGGAGACAAAGGGGCCGTCGGCGGGAACGGACAGGGCTTGCAGCACGTCTGGGTCCTGAGGAATGCGGTAGCCGCAGCTCCACATCTCGGGAAACAGGGCTATGTCCGCCCCCTGGGCCTTGGCTTGGCGACAGGCATCCAGCCCTTTTTTCAGGCTTTCCTCCGGCGTCTGGCCAGGGAGTAGCTGGAGCAGGGCGATGCGCAGGTGCTTCATGGAGAAAACCTCCTTGGGTGCTGGTTGAAAATGCGTGCCGGAAAACCGTATAGACGGCGCGGGAACATTAAACTAAAAAATAAAAGGACTGCTTTCAGCAGTCCTTTTATTACCTGGAGCGAGTGACGAGGCTCGAACTCGCTACCTCCACCTTGGCAAGGTGGCGCTCTACCAGATGAGCTACACTCGCAACGACAAAAAGGATTGTACCAACACTTTGCCTTTTTGTCAAGAGAAAATTTTAGGACTGTGGAATATTTTTATTCCCCCGGTGTCTGCGTAGTGGACAGGGCGGTGTCGTAATCCACACAGTCGGGGTAGAGATCGGCATTCCATAGATAGCCCAGCGCAGTCAGTTCCAGGTCGGTGTACAAGGCAGGGGTTTCGTCGGTGAGCAGCAGATGGCGGTAGCCCTCCCCGGCATCCACAATAAGCCAACAGGTGTCTGCTCCATTGACCATGCCGTTGACGAACGTCACGTCAAAGCCTGCCTGCTGGAGCAGTAGCTCCAGGGCCAGCGTATGAGCCAGAAGGTTGGCGGGCTGTCCCGTGAGGGCGCTATAAGGGTCTGCCGCTCCGGCACCATCCACAGGGGAGGCGGCCTGCTCCAGAAGAGAGACCAGCTCTCCGGGGGTGTAGCTGTCTGCGGCGGGAGGGTTGTCCCGGAGCAGCTGCCCGGCAAGGGTAATCAGGTCTTCGGAACGGACCGACAGGGAATCCTGTTTCTCTGGCCAGTGAAGGGAGATTTCCAAAATACGCTGGGTGCCGATATCTGGATAGAGGGTTACCTGAATATCCGGCATTCCGAAAGCGGACTGAGGGGTATCAAAATAAGCTTGGGCGGCCATAGAGCGCACAGAATCGGTATCCCCAGTGAAATAGGACGCCCGGAGTACTAGACTGGATGAAAAATTGGCCATGGCCTGACGCAGCTGCTGCTGGATGGCAGTGGTGCCGCTGACAGACCGGATAGCGTCAACCTCCTGGGCGGTATGGGAGTAGCTGAGCGAGACCGCCACCTCATAGTAGGAGACAATGCGGGAAGCGGTGTAGTGGATGTCCGCCACGGCAAAAGCTCCCAGGGGGTCCTCCTCCATCACCTCCCGGCAGGCGGCATCCACGTCCTGCTCTACATCTGAGGTATAGTTATACAGCCGGATGGTTCCCTGCCTGGCGTGTTCATTGACGAAATACAGGATGGCATCCACCAGCCCCCGGTAAGACTCTGCGCGAAGCACCGAAGAGTCCTCGTTGAGCGGAGTGTACTCCACATGGGCGGTGGAGGAGACATAGCTGCGCTCCAGCATGGCGGCACAGCCCGATAGCAGAACAACCAACACCAGCGCCAGGGGAGCCAGTCGCAGCTTCATGGAGAGACCTCCTTTCTGGAACGGGGGAGTTAGAAGCCCAATTCCTGGCCGATGATGACCACTTCCGCCTCGGGAATCAAGGCGGGCTTTTCCCAATAGATGACCATGGCCGCACAGATGCGCTCTGGACTTTTGCAGTCGTAACAGCGGTCGGCCTTGACGGCGCAGGGGGTCTTTTTTTCTAAGCGGCGGGCATTTTTGGGCCCTGCGATGTTCCGGGCCCTCCAGATGGCACCCTCTAGATCCGGGGCGATTTTGTTGACTCCAATGATAAAGTACACCTTCTCGTGGCCAAACAGGCCGGAGGACAGGCGATTGCCGCCGCCGTCAATGTTCACAAGCTCTCCGGTTTCAGCTACGCCGTTGAGGGAACAGATGTACACCTGGGCATCGGTGGCGTCCTTGGGGATCATGTTCCTCTCCTTATCCCAGTGCCAGATGCAGGTGTTGTGCAGGGCCAGCCGTTCATACAACCCCATATCCCGGACCGTTTGGGAACCGCCAAACCCGATGGTACGTCCGTCCAGGGCCTGATCCAGATAATCGCTGGCCTGGCCGGCGGTGTCGAAATAGGAGGTTTTGAAGCCCCGCCGCTCCAACTCTGCCCGAAAAGCACCCAAATTTACCATATAAAGGTTCTCCTTTCCCATGTTGATTTCAAAGCCCGTCTTTCTTATATTCCCGGAACCCATCTCCCAGCACTTCGTGGGCGTTGCATACAATGAGGAAAGCGTCCGGGTCGATGTCCTTCACCGCGGCTTTGATGGCGGCGATCTCCCTTTGCTTGAAAGCACACATAAGTACTTGTTTTTCCGCGCCGGTGTAAGCTCCCTGACCGTGGAGAATGGTCACACCCCGGTCTAGGTCCTGGACGATGGCACTGGAGATCTCGTCGTTGTGGTCGCTGATGATATAGGCCACCTTGGCGTTGTCCAGCCCGTAGAGAATGCCGTCCATAGCCAGGGTGGAGATATATAGAGCTACCAGGCCATATAGTGCGGTATTGAGATTGCGGAAAAACAGTGCCACCAGCACAATGACGGCTAAATCGACCCCCATGAGCAGCTTGCCCATGGGCAGCCATTTGAACTTGAGCTTGAGTAACCGGGCGGCCAGATCGGTGCCGCCGGTGGTGGCACCCTGGAGAAACACCACCCCCAGGGAGGCGCCCATCAGCAATCCGCCGAAAATACAGGCCAGCAGAGGCTCCATGGGCTGCCAGTCGTACAGCGGGGTGAGAAGGTCAATGAACACTGAGGAGATAAACATGGCGTATAAGGAGGACACCAGCAGCTTTCCGCCGATGAGCTTCCAGCCCAGGATAAACAGGGGGATGTTGAGCACGATGACCGTGACGCCCACAGGAGCGGCGGGGAACAGGCGGTTGACAATCTGGGCAAGGCCGGTGATGCCGCCGAAGGCAATGCCGTTGGGGTCAAAGCACCAGACGAAGGAAAGCGCGTAAATCAGCGCCGCCAAAGTGATCAATAAAACGGCACGAAGGCCCTTCCGAAGAGTAGCTGTCTGTAATTTCATAGGAACCTCCTTACAGCAAGGTCATCTGGGTCTCGCCCCGGTCCTCGTCCTTGAGCAGAGCGCCGGCAATGGGCAGGGAACGGGCCCGGTACCGGGCGGCATTGACAATGGAAGTATCCGCCAAGGGGCGGGCCCACTCCACCTTGTACTTTGGCTTGAGGGTCATGATGTTGACTCCCTGAGTGGACCGGGTGGACTTGGGGTTTAGGGATGCGGTGTGGAATACCACGCAACGCCCCTCGGTGGAGCACACGGCCATCTCCTGATCCTCCGCCAGCACCAGGGCGGACACCAGGGGAGACTTGTCGGAATAGGCGCCGGTGAGCTTTTTACGGCGGGTCTGAGTCTGGTAGGCGGACAGCTCCACCCGGGCGGCCTTACCGTTTTCAAAGAAAAACAGCAGATGGGCGGAATAGTCCCCCGGAGGACAGGCCCAGACAAATTTCTCGTCCGCGTCCATGCCCAGCTTGGTGGGCAGGTAGTCCCCCAGTACGCTGGCCTTGCTGTCGTCAAAATCAGATAGGCGGGTCTTGTAGCACTGCTGATGGTCGGTGAAAACCAGCAGCTCATCCCGGTTATTCCCCGTCCACTGAAGGAAGGGGCCGTCCCCTTCCTTGTACTTTTGCTCTGAACTCATGCGCAGGGACTGGGGAGTAATCTTTTTCAGATATCCTTCCTGGGAGAGAAACACATGCACCGGATAGTCCGGAGCCTCTTCCACTGGGTCAGGCTCCGCCTCCAACTGGTGCTCGTAAACGATCTCGGTGCGCCGGGGTACGCTGTACTTCTTCTTCACAGCCTCCAGCTCAGAGATGATAATATCCTTGATGCGCTCCGGAGAGTGGACGATGTCCTTCAGGTCTGAAATCTCCGCCTCTAGGCTGTCCACTTCATCAATGCGCTTTAGGATATACTCCTTGTTGATGTTGCGCAGCTTGATGTCCGCTACATACTCCGCCTGGACTTGGTCAATGCCAAAGCCAATCATCAGATTGGGCACCACCTCGGCGTCCTCCTCCGTCTCCCGGATAATGGCGATGGCCTTGTCAATGTCCAGCAAGATGCGCTTGAGACCCTTCAGAAGATGGAGCTTCTCTTCCTTCTTTTTACAGGCAAACCAGGTGCGTCGGCGCACTCCGTCCATCCGCCAGCCGGTCCATTCCTCCAGAATCTCTCCGACTCCCATCACCCGGGGCATGCCGGCAATGAGAATGTTGAAATTACAGGAAAAGGTGTCCTGGAGGGGAGTGGCCCTGAACAGCCGGGCCATGAGCTTGTCCGGATCAGCGCCGCGCTTGAGATCGATCGTGAGCTTGAGGCCGTTCAGATCGGTTTCATCCCGCATATCGGCGATTTCCTTGGCCTTGCCCGCTTTGACCAGTTCGGCTACCTTATCAATGATGGCCTCCACAGTGGTAGAGTAAGGGATCTCATAGATCTCAATAAGGTTTTCGTCCTTTATATAGCGCCACTTGGCCCGCAGCTTCAGCCCGCCCCGGCCGGTACGGTAAATGTCTGCCAAGGCCGCACCGTCATAGAGCAGCTGCCCGCCGGTGGAGAAGTCGGGAGCCTTCAGGATGCTCAACAGATCCACATTGGGGTCCCGGAGGTAGGCGGTGGTGGCGTCGCACACCTCGCCTAAGTTAAAGCCGCAGATATTGCTGGCCATGCCCACGGCAATACCCATGTTGGAGGATACCAGCACGTTGGGAAAGGTGGTGGGCAACAGGGTAGGCTCGGTGAGTTTGCCGTCGTAGTTGGGCACGAAATCCACTGCGTCCTGATCGATATCCCGGAACAGCTCCTGGCAAATGGGATCCAGCCGTACCTCGGTGTACCGGGAGGCGGCCCAGGCCATGTCACGGGAATAGACCTTGCCGAAATTCCCTTTGGAGTCCACCAGGGGATGGAGCAGAGCGCCGTAGCCTCGGCTCAGGCGCACCAAGGTATCGTAGATAGCTGCGTCTCCGTGGGGATTGAGCTTCATGGTAGCCCCTACTACGTTGGCGCTTTTGGTGCGGCTGCCCCCCAGCAGATGCATTTGGTACATGGTGTACAGCAGCTTGCGGTGGCTGGGCTTGAAGCCGTCGATCTCCGGAATGGCCCGGGAGACGATGACGGACATGGCGTAAGGCATATAGTTGACTTCCAGCGTCTGGGTAATGGGCTGCTCCAGCACCTGGGCCTGCAGGCCCAGCACATTGGGGTTGTCCACCTTTTTCGGCCCATTCTGCTCGGGGGATTTTTTCTTTGCCAAATTCGATCAGTCCTTATCTTCAGATGCCGCAAGGGGCGGCGAGTTCCTTTTCGCTCGTGCAAAAAGGAGGCAAAGGCCAAAGGCAACAGCCTCTGATTTTCGGTGACGTTCTAACCGATCACAAAGTCATCCGCCGGAGGCCCGGCTGGGCCCCATGAAGCGGCAAGGGCTCTGCCCCTGCAGATCAAGAGATGTCCGCCAGGTCCAGGTATTTATACCCGTTGTCGGCAATGTGTTCTTTCCGCCCGGCCAGATCGTCCCCAAGCAGCAGGTCAAATACCTGGGCGGTGCGTTCCACGTCCTCAGGCATGACCTTGATGAGCCTTCTCGTCTCTGGGTTCATGGTGGTCAGCCACATCATGTCCGGCTCATTCTCGCCCAAACCTTTGGACCGCTGAATGTCATATTTTTTCTTCTCCCCCTCCAGTTGGGCGCAGATATCGTTTTTCTCCTTGTCAGAGTAGGCGAACCACGTCTTCTCCTTACAGGTGATCTCATACAGGGGAGACTCAGCGATATAGACATATCCCTCCTGGATGAGGGTGGGGGTGAGGCGGTAGAGCATAGTGAGCACCAGAGTACGGATCTGGAAGCCGTCCACGTCGCCATCGGTGCAGATGATGATTTTGTTCCAGCGCAGGTTGTTGAGGTCAAAGGCGTTCAGGTCTTTGTTGCTCTTGGACTGGACCTCCACGCCGCAGCCCATGACCTTCAAAAGGTCGGTGATGATCTCGCTTTTGAAGATGCGGGCGTAGTCGGCCTTGAGACAGTTGAGGATCTTGCCCCGGATGGGCATGATGCCTTGGAACTCCGCATCCCGGCCCAGCTTCACGCTGCCCAGGGCGGAGTCGCCCTCCACAATATACAGCTCCCGCTGGGACACGTCTTTGGTACGGCAGTCCACAAACTTCTGCACCCGGTTGGAGATGTCCACCGACCCGGACAGCTTCTTCTTGATGCCCAGACGGGTCTTTTCCGCCGTCTCCCGGGATCGCTTGTTCACCAGCACCTGGCCGGCGATCTTCTCCGCGTCGAAGGGGTTCTCGATAAAGTACACCTCCAGCTGGCTGCGGAGAAAGTCGGTCATGGCCTCCTGGATGAACTTGTTGGTAATGGACTTTTTGGTCTGGTTCTCATAGCTGGTCTGGGTGGAAAAGTTGTTGCTCACCAGCACCAGGGCGTCCTGGATGTCATTGAAGGTAATCTTACTCTCGTTTTTCTGATATTTGCCATTCTGCTTGAGCCACCCGTCGATGGCGGAGACAAAGGCGGATTTTACCGCCTTTTCCGGGGAGCCGCCGTGCTCCAGCCAAGAGGAATTGTGGTAGTGCTCGATGACCTGCACCCGGTTGGAGAAGCAGAAAGCCACGCTGAGCTTCACCTTATACTCCGGCTTGTCCGCCCGGTCCCGGCCCTTCCGTTCCGTCTGCCAGAACACCGGCTGGGTCAGAGGGTCGTCCCCGGCCAGCTCCTTCACATAGTCGATAATGCCGTTCTCATAGCGAAACTCGGTGGTCTCAAATTTGCCGCTCACCTGGTCACGCAGGCGGAAGGTCACTCCGGCGTTCACTACTGCCTGGCGCTTGAGCACGTCGGTGTAGTACTCCAGGGGGATATCAATGTCGGTGAACACATCCAAGTCGGGCTTCCAGTGGAATTTGGAGCCGGTCTTTTTCCGGTCCGCGGGTTCCTTCTTCATCTCGCCCACGATCTCGCCCTTCTCGAAGTGGAGGGTGTACTTGAAGCCGTCCCGGTAGATGACCGCGTCAAAGTATTCGCTGGCGTACTGGGTGGCGCAGGAGCCAAGGCCGTTGAGGCCCAGGGAATACTCGTAGTTATCTCCCTCGCCGTTTTTGTACTTGCCGCCGGCGTACAGCTCGCAGAACACCAGCTCCCAGTTATAGCGGCCCTCCGCCTCGTTCCAGTCCACGGGGCAGCCCCGACCGAAGTCCTCCACCTCGATGGACTGGTCCTCATACCGGGTGACGATGATGAGATCGCCGTGGCCTTCCCGGGCTTCGTCGATGGCATTGGAGAGAATTTCGAACACTGCGTGCTCGCACCCCTCCAGCCCGTCGGAGCCGAAGATGACCCCCGGGCGCTTGCGCACCCGGTCTGCTCCCTTCAGGGCGGAGATGGACTGGTTGTCGTAGGTCTGCTTTGCGGTCTTTGCCATGATGACACCTGCCTATGATGCGTTTGACAGGAAGCGGACCGGCCCAGGGGTATGGGAAACTCCTGGGGCCGGCCCATATCCATTCATACTAGTATAGCGCAAAAATCCCCTCGCCGTCAAGAAAGGCGGCGGGGGATTTTCTGTGAGCTGCGGGAGAAGGGGGGAGGCCGGCTGAAAAATGGCTGCCTGACGTATATTCCGGGAGCTCAGGGGAGCGGGAACTGTCTGAGATAGGTCTGGTACTGCTGCTTGAATTGATTGTCGTGTTCCCGGACATGATCCAGATAATGGTGAGTGTCATAGCTGTCGCGGCCCAGTTCAATAATCGCGGCGGCCACATTGGAGCAGTGGTCTGAAATGCGGCTGCAATCGGTGAGCAGGTCGGTAAACAGCATGCCCTGATCCACATTGCATGCCCCTTCCTGGAGACGGGTGATATGACGGGCCTTCATGGTGGCGCACAGGTGATCCACCACTTGCTCCAGCGGCTCCACCAGTTTGGCCTGTTCGGGATCATTGGCAATAAAACTGTTGGCGGTCAGCCGCGTCACCTGCCGGACAGCCCGGAACAGCACCTCCAGCTCAGCTTGAGCGTCTTTCGAAAAGGTTTGTCCCTTGTCCCGGAGACGCTGGGCGGAGATCTGAATGCTTTTGGCATGGTCGCTGATGCGTTCAAAATCGCTGATGGAGTGGAGCAGTCGGGATACGCTCCGGCTGTCATCCATGGATAAGCTCTTGCTGGACAGCTTCACCAGATAGGTGCCGATTCCATCTTCATACTGGTCCAGCTGCTCTTCCACGTCGCACACTACCTTGGCGGTGTCCTCGCTGTAGGCTGCCACCAGGCCCAGAGCCCGGTCCACCGAGGCCTGGGAGAGATTGGCCATGGCGCAGGAGAGCTTGCTGCACTGCTCCAGGGCAATGGAGGGGGTGACCAGCAGCCGCTCGTCCAGCAGGTTGACCTCCGGTTCGGGCGCTTCGTCCCGGATGGTGAGGCAGGCCAGCTTGACCAACAGCTTGTTAAAGGGCAACAGGACGGCAGTGCACACGATGTTGAACGTGGTGTGAATGATGGCAATGCCGGCCTCATTGACCGCGGTATTCAGAATGGGGAGGTCGATGACCAGGCGGACAGCGTAGAATAAAATGAGAAACACTGCGGTACCAATGATGTTGAAGTACAAATGAATGAGGGCGGCCCGGCGTGCGTTCTTATTGGCGCCCACGGAAGAGAGCATGGCGGTGACGGTGGTGCCGATATTCTGGCCCATGATGATGGGAATGGCACTGCCATAAGTCACTGCGCCAGTGGAGGACAGGGCCTGAAGGATTCCCACCGAAGCGGAGGAGGACTGGATGATGGCAGTGAGGACAGCTCCGGCCAGCACGCCCAAAATGGGGTTGGAGAACATCAGCAGGATGTTGGTAAAGGCGGGCACATCGGCCAGGCCGGCCACCGCGCCGGACATGGTTTCCATGCCGAACATCAGGGTGGCAAAGCCCAGCAGAATGGCACCGATGTCCTTTTTTTTGCTGTTGTTCAAAAAGACGTAGAACACCACGCCGATGACGGCCAGAATGGGAGAGAACGAGGAAGGCTTAAACAGCTGAATGATGCCGTCCCCCTCCAGGCCAGCCAGCGAGATGAGCCAGGCGGTGACGGTGGTACCCACGTTGGCGCCCATGATGATACCCACCGCCTGAGTCAGCTTCATCACGCCGGAGTTGACGAAGCCCACCACCATCACTGTGGTGGCGGAGGAGGACTGGATGACCGCGGTGACCACCACGCCCAGGAAAAAGCCCTTAACAGGGCTGGAGGTCAGACGTTCCAAAATTGTTTTGAGTTTGCTTCCGGCGGCCCGTTCCAGGCCCTGGCCCATGACGGACATCCCGAACAGGAACAGGGACAGCCCACCCAGCATGGTCAGAAAATCAAAGATATCCATAAAATACTCCTACCTCATATTCACCCCAGCGGGGGTGTCTCTCCTTGTCGAACAAGGCCATTATAAGTAAAATTCATGTAAAGCACAACCACCTGTAACTGTAAAATTTCCGTAAAGAAGCCAGCCAGGGCCCGGGGCGAAAAAACACTGGGTATGCAGACAGGAATATTTGTCCAAACTGTTCATAAATTTACTCCGAGAGGAAGGTGGACACGATGACCCAAGCAGTCAAGGCCCGGCGGCGGCGCCGGATAGACCCAAACGAAGAAGAACGCCAGCAGCTCATGGAGTTCATGGCGCAGACCAAGGTGGAGATCAACCAGGCCTACGCGGGCTTCAACTGTCAGAGCGACCCGGACCTGGTGGAGTCCTATGTCTATGAGATCAACGCCTTGCGCAGCCGGTACTCCTATCTGGTGCGTCGGCTCAAGGAGCTGGAGCGGCCGGAGGACAAGGTCTGATGGACGGGCCGGTACTGTTGGCGGTGGGGGGGCTTGCACTGGCGGCGCTCATTGTGCTGCGCAAGCCCCTGGCCTTTTTGTGGCGGTTGCTGTTTCGCTCTGGGATAGGGCTGTGCTGTTTATGGCTGTTTAACCAGGCGGGAGCCCTTATCGGTATCCAGGTAGGGGTGAACCTAGTCAGCGCCTTGGTGGTAGGAGTTTTAGGTGTGCCGGGCTTTGGTCTGCTGCTGCTGACCCAGTGGGCTTTGCGGTAACAGAAAATTTACAAGCGCAAGAGGGGAACAGGGCTTTTCAAAGACAGTTCCCCTGTGTTATGATAACCCTTAGAAGATTGTGTGAATTTACCAGATGAGACGGGGTGGCGAGACAGATATGAGCAGGAGACGGTACGGGGTCAACCAGGCCTACCATGGGCGACGGAAGGGCGGCGGCGCACTGAAAGTTCTAGTGGCGCTGTTGGCCATACTGCTGGTCGCCGGGGTGCTGTTCCTGTTGTTTGTGCCCAAGGAGTATACGGACAACGGGGTGAGGCTTCGCTTTCCCTGGAGTGCGGAAGAGGAGCCGAAGCCGAGCGATCCTATTGACCCTTCGGCCCTGATTGTAGCCGAGTCACCCAGCCCCAGCCCAACACCGGAGCCGCTGACGGTAAGCGCCGCGCTGGAGGTGCCCGCTGACGCTGTCACCAATGGCACTGCAACGGAGCTGGTCAGCCAGGCGGGAGCGGACACTTTGGTGATTCGGGTAAAGGATAAGGAAGGGAACCTGGCCTGGCAGTCGGATCAGGAGTTGGTCCAAGATTCAATGAACGGAGACGCAGCCTTTGGCCAGGCGGTCTCCCAGCTGGCTCAGGATGGACAGCTGCGGCTGGTTGCCCGGGTGTCCGCCTTCCAGGACCTGTGGACCAGCGTATATAACCGGAGCTTGGCCGTCACCACCGGAGCGGGGGAGCTGTGGTATGATTCCAACGGCATTTCCTGGCTGAGCGTGGCCCGGCAGGAGGCGCGGGACTATCTTTCCGCTCTATGCCTGGAGCTGGCGGAGCTGGGCTTTGACGAGATTTTGCTGGAGCATGCGGGCTTCCCGGACCAGGGCCGCGTGGCCACGATCGGCGCTGGGGACAACTATCCCTCCCAGGGGCGGGAGGATGCGGTAGCCGCGTTTCTCCGGGAACTGTCCCAGACGCTGGAGCAGGCGGGGTGCTTCTTGTCGGTGCTGGCGGCCGATGAGGAGCTGACCGGAGAGACCTCCGGCAGCGGCGTGTCCGCCAAGGCGCTGGCCGGCATCTCCGGACGGGTGTGGACGGCGGGAGAGGCTGGCGCTGACGCGCTGGCCTCAGCTCTGGCTGGAGCGGGAATGGAGCGCGCCGGGGAGCGCCTGGTGCTCACCGGGGAGCTGCCCGGGGATATAGCTTGGACTGGGAGCACAGCCGTCCTGCTGGATTGAAACGACCGAGAGAAAGGAGTTGTGGACCGGCATGACGGGCCCTGCGAAAGAAAGAAAACGTGTGCCTGCTTATGAGGGCACCCTGCGCAGCCATATGATTACCATTCCGGCCTGCATTGCGGAGTGCTCTGGCATCCGGGTGTTTGGCAGACGAATCAAATCCCTGGCCTTTACCACCGACGTGGCGATTATTCGGAACATCAACGCAGATGCTATTATCGCGGTCTACCCGTTTACCCCTCAGCCCGCGATTCACCGGGCGGTGATGCAGGCGGCGGATATGCCGGTATTCGTCGGAGTAGGTGGCGGCGTCACCCGGGGGCTTCGGGTGCTTAACTTGGCCAACGACGCCGAGAACGAGGGGGCCTTCGGCGTGGTGGTCAACGCCCCCACGGAGAACGAGGTCATCCAAAAGCTCAAGCAGATACTGGATATCCCAGTGGTGGTCACTGTGGTGTCCGAGCGCACGGATATCAGCGCACGGCTGGCCGCAGGCGCGGATATCCTCAATGTATCCGGCGCTCAGGCCACCCCGGATATTGTGCGAGCCATTCGGGACAAGCACCCAGACGTACCCATTATCGCGACTGGTGGCTCTACGGATGAGACCATTCTTCGTACCATTCGGGCTGGGGCAAATGCCATTACCTTTACGCCGCCCTCCAACGGTGAGCTGTTTGCCATTTCCATGGAGCGGTACCGCCATGAGGCGAATATTGTCTGAGATCCGCCGGGCAGGAAACGGTTTGCCGGCTGAGAAGAGAGAAGCTGGACCGGATGCCGGGCCGAAAGGCCGGGTATCCGGTCCAGCTTTTTACAGTTAAGACGGGATCAGAAATCAAGATGTAGAAAATCAGACACAGTCCAGTGGAGTGCCCATTGCGACAATGAGAAGCGGACTGATATACTAAAGATGCCAGGCGGTAAAAAAATTTGTGCAGCAATAAAACATAGTATGATTTCGGGGAAAATACAAAAAATGAAGAAAATGAGAGGGAAAATGGCGCATTAGCGCATTAAAAATGATGGCGAAAAAACAGAAAAACTTGCAAAAATGTATTGAAATCTATTGACAAAAGTGCTATGATAAAACGAAAATGGGGGAGTGTTTTAGGTTAGCAGGATGGAAACGCCTCCAGATGCAATTTTCGAACAAGCCGGAATGTGGAAAGAGGGTGGAACGATGTCCTTTCAAGATATCCAGCGGGTGACGCGGATAGAAGAGGATACCCGGGAAAAAAAGCTGCAGGCTCAGGCACAAGCCAGGCAAATCATCGCCGAGGCCCAAAAGGCAGGGACTGCTGCGGTGGAAGCCGCCCGGCGCCAGGCCAGGGATCAGGTGAGCCAGTGGATGGAGGAGGCGGAGCGGCTGGGCCGGGAGGAGACGGCCCGGATGCTGGCGGCCAATGACCAAGCCTGCCAGGCCATGTGCCGGCAGGCCCGCGGACGGCTGAGTGAGGCTGCGGATCTGATCGTGAGAAGGGTCGTGGACAGCTGATGGCCATTGTAAAGATGAAACGGCTGCGCCTGCTGGCCATGCACACCGAACGAGAGGAACTGCTGCAGAGGCTCCAGACCCTGGGCTGTGTGGAGGTAGACGAGCCGGAGATCGACCTGTCTGACCCGGACTGGTCTGCCCTGGCCCGGCCAGACGGGGCAGGCCTGGCCCGGGCCAGGGATGAGAGCGCTCGGCTGAATGGGGCGCTGGTGATTTTAGACCGGTATGCTCCGGAGAAGAAGAGCCTATTTCATCCCCGGCCCATGATCGGCACGAAAGAACTGTTTGACGATGAGGCATACCGGGCGGCGCTGGATACCGCCGACCAGGTGGCCGAGGAGGAACGACAGCTCAACACCCTTCGGGCAGAGCGGGGACGTATTTTAAGCCAGCAGGCGGCTTTGAAGCCCTGGGCTGCTCTGGATGTTCCCCTGGAACTGGAAGGGGACAGAACGCTATCGGTGCTGTTTGGCACTATCCCTGCCCGGGCGGATTATGCCGCCATGGAGGGAGCGGTGAACGCCAGCGCTGAGCTGGCTCAGCTGACATGGGCCGGGGCGGACCGGGAACTGCAATATTTTGTGGTGGTGTGCCATGCCAGCGCCCGGGAGGCGGCGGCCGAGGCCATGCGGCCCTTTGGCTTTTCCCAGGCCAACCTGAAAGGATGGACCGGGACGGCACAGGAAAACCTGGTGCGGCTGGCGGATCAGATATCCCGGCTAGACTTGGAGCTAGGGCGGGTCAGGGCAGACCTGACGGCTATGGCACCCCAGCGGGAACAACTGCGGCGCTGCGCGGACCGGGCGGCCCAGGAGATCGCGAAGGAGGAGGCCAAGGCCCGGTTGGTGGATACGGCGGATACCTTTTTCCTGGAGGGATGGGCACCCACAGAGGATGTCCCCCGGCTGGATGCGGCGTTGGCAGGCTTTGACTGTGCCTGGGAGTTTTCCGAACCGGCTCCGGAGGAATATCCGCAGGTGCCGGTGAAGCTGAAAAACAACGCCGTTACCCGATCTATGAACGTGATCACCGAGATGTACTCCCTGCCCGCCTATGACGGGATCGACCCCAACCCGCTGATGGCCCCTTTTTTTATCCTGTTTTTCGGCATGATGCTGGCCGACATGGGGTACGGAGCGGTGATGGTGGCCGGCGGGCTTTTCGCGCTCCGGCGGATCCGGCCAAAGGACCCGGCCTTCATGGAATTGATCGTGTGGTGCGGCGTGAGCACGTTCCTCTGGGGCGCCCTCACAGGCAGCTTCCTGGGGGATCTGATCCCCCGGCTGGTGACGATGCTGGATCCGGGGAGTACTTTCACCATGCCGGCGCTGTTTACTCCCTTGGATGACATCGTGATGATTATGATTGGATCGCTGGTGCTGGGGGTGGTCCAGATTCTCACCGGCATGACGGTGAGCGTGGTGAAGAAGATCCGGGACGGACAAGGGCTGGACGCTCTGTTCGACGAGGTGACCTGGTGGGTGATCCTGGCGGGACTGGGCGTGATGGTGTGCGGCATGGCCCTGCCGTCCGCGCCGGCGGTCCTGGCCACAGCGGGGCAGATCGTCCTAGTGGCGGGCGTGTTGATGCTGGCCCTGGGGGGCACCCGGAAGGCCAGGGGATTTGGAAAGGTCACCTGCTTTGTGGGGCTGGTCTACAACGGTGTCACCGGCTTTTTCAGCGATACCCTGTCCTATATCCGGCTAATGGCTCTGATGGTGTCGGGCAGCGTGATTGCCCAGGTGTTCAACACGCTGGGAGCTACCTTCGGCAACGTGCTACTGTTCCTGGTGATCTCCTTGCTGGGCAATACCCTGAACCTGCTGCTGAGCCTGTTGGGCGGCTACGTCCATGACCTCCGGTTGCAGTGCCTGGAGTTCTTTGGGCGATTTTATAAAGAGGGCGGGAGACCATACCGGCCTTTGGATATCGACACCAAATATGTAAACGTGATCAAGGAGGAAGAATGAAATGGCAGCTTTTTTTGAATCCTTTGGAGGGATCGGCCTGGCGTATCTGGGGGCGGCGCTGGCTGTGGCTCTTTGCTGTATCGGTTCGGCTAAGGGCACCGGCATGGCCGGCGAGGCGGCTACCGGCGTGATCAGCGAGTCTCCTGAGAGCTTCTCCAAGTGCATGATTTTGCAGGTGCTCCCTGGCACTCAGGGCCTGTATGGCATTGTGGCCTGGTTCATGGTGCTGCTCAAGCTCAACGTCTTTGGCGGTGAGATGGCTCAGCTTACTGTGCAGAACGGCCTGGCTATCTTCGCAGCCTGCCTGCCCATCGCGCTGGGTGGCTGGCTGTCGGCCATCGCCCAGGGCCGGGTGGCTGCGGCTTCCATCAACATCGTGGCCAAGCGCCCGGAGGAATCCACCAAGGGCATCATCCTGTGCGGCATCGTGGAATTCTACGCCATCCTGTCTCTGGTCGCCACCATCCTGCTGGTGCTGATGTATCAACTGTAAGAGGCCGGTGAGACCGGGGAAAGGCGGAAACAAGCCATGAACGGGATCGACAAAATCATCGGCCGCATCAGCGGCGACGCGCAGACGGAGATCGACGCCATCCTGGCTCACGCCCGGGAGCAGGCGGAACAGATCGCCCAGCGCAGCAAGGCCCAGGGCGAGTCAGAGGCCGCCGACATTTTGGAGCGTGGGCGGCAGGATGCCCAGACCCGCGGAGAGCGGTTGGCCGCTATGGCCCAGCTGGAGTGCCGGAAAGCCAATCTGGCAGCCAAGCAGGCCCTGATCAACGAAGCCTTTGAGGCTGCAAGGCAGAAACTGCTGGATTTGCCCCAGGAGGAATATGTGAAGCTGCTGGCCGGTCTGGCTGTGAAGGCCGCGCCCCATGGCCGGGGCCAGCTCATTTTCTCCCCCGCGGACCGGGCTCGAGTGGGCAAGGCTGTCGTGGTAGCCGCCAATGAGATGCTGGCTCGGGCATCCGCCCCCAAGCTCCCGGAGGAGTTGACCGGCGGACCGGCTGGGGCGCTGCTGGACCGAATGGTCACCGGGGCGTCTGCCCTGCTCACCGGGTCTGCTGCACTCACCTTGGCGGAGGAGACCCAGCCTATGGACGGCGGTTTTGTGCTGCGAGACGGACGGGTGGAGGTTAACTGCACCTTTGACGCCCTCATCCGCCTGCAGCGGAATGAGTTGGCCGGCCAGGTGGCCAAAGTGCTGTTTCAAGAATGACAGGATGTGGAAACCACACAGAGGGGAGGGCTCAACGTGCCGGGCAGACGTGAAAAGGACGTGGACTACCTGGCTCTGTCCGCCCGGGTCCGGGCGATGGAAAACCGCCTGCTGACCCAAGAGCGGCTGGACAGGATGATCGACGCCCGTGATCCGGCAGAGGCGGCCAAAGTGCTGGCCGAGTGCGGCTATGGCGAGCTGGCGGAACTGACGGGAGACGGCTTAGAAGAGCTGCTCAATCAGGCCCAGGACCAGCTGGCCAGGGATCTGTCCAGTTATCCCCAGGCAGCGGCTATTTTACCAGTGTTTCAGTGTGCTACCGACTACCATAACGCCAAGGTCTTGGTGAAAGGGGAGGCTCTGGGCTGGGACGGGGAGCGGATGGGCCGGCTTCTGATGCCCGGCGGACGATGGAGCTCGGAGAAATTGCTGGACGGTTATCAGAAGAGCGGCCTGGAAGGCTGCACGGAGACCTTTCGACTGGCAGTGAACCGGGCCCGGGAGGTGCTGGCCGCCTCCGGCGACCCTCAGCAGGCGGATTTTGTGCTGGACCGGGCTTGTTATGAGGAACTGACCGCCTTGGCGAAGACCACCGGCAGCTCTTTTCTCCAAGGTTATGCGGCGCTACTCATCGACGCGGTCAATCTGCGTGCGGTTGTGCGAGCCAGACGGCTGGGACGGGGAGCAGACTTCCTGCGCCAGGTGATTTTGGCTGGAGGGACCGTCCCGGCAGCCGATTTGCTGGCCTCGGGAGGAGAGGAACTGGCCCGGCTGTTTCGAGGCAGCCCTCTGGCCAGGGCCGCGGAGTTGGGCGGGGCACTGTCCACAGCCGGGTCCGGAAGCCTAACGGAGTTTGAACGGATGTGTGACGACGGAGTGATGGATTACCTGCGCCAGGCCCGGCGCGTACCCTTTGGAGAAGAGCCGGTAATCGGTTATCTCTGCGCCCGGCAGGCGGAGGCCACGGCCATCCGCACGGTGATGTCGGGGCGGCTAACTGGCCTGGATGGAGAGACCATTCGTGGCCGCCTGCGCCGAACCTATTGCTGAGGAGGGGGAGAGGATGGCAAGCTACCGTATTGCCGTGGTAGGAGAGAAGGACAGCGTCCTGGGCTTTCAGGCCTTGGGACTGGATGTGTTTCCCGCCGGGGGAGCGGATCAGGCCCGAACGGCTCTCCACCGCTTAGCCAAGGAAAATTACGCGGTAATCTATCTTACCGAGCAGCTCGCCGCCCAACTGGAGGCGGACATCGCCCGATATAAGGATGCCCTCACCCCTGCCATTATTTTAATCCCCGGCAAGGAGGGGAGTCTGGGTATCGGGATGCGCAGCATCCAACAGGCGGTAGAGCGGGCCGTAGGGGCGGATATCCTATGACGGAACGGGAAGAGCGCTTGCGCCCGGCCTCGTCGGAGGAGGCGCCGGCACTGTTTGAGCTGATTCTCCGGCGAATCGCCTGGATGGAGAAGCGGGGGATTCGTCAGTGGGACCGGGCTGTTTATTTGGCTTATTATCCCCTATCTTATTTTATAGAGCGGGCCAGGAATGGGGAGCTCTACGGCCTGTGGGGGCCAGATGGGAGTCCCCGGGTGATGGCTGTGCTGTTGGAGCGGGACTCTCGCTGGCCCGACGGCGGCAACGCCCTATATGTTCACAATCTAGCCGCTGATCCGGCGGTGCCCGGTGCGGGCGCGCGATTGCTTCTGCAATGTATGGAGCTGGCGCGGGCACGGGGGAAGAAATACCTGCGCCTAGACTGTGGACAGGACAATGCAGAATTGAACGCCTATTATGAACGGCTTGGCTTTTCCTATATGGGTCCTATGCAGGAGGGAGAGTACCGGGGGAATCTCCGGCAGTGTTCCCTCAGTCAAGAGGGAGCGCCTACGGAGACAGGCCGACAGAAAGAAGGGTTAGCCTATGGGTAAAATCGTCAAGGTCTCCGGGCCCCTGGTGGTAGCCACCGGGCTGGGAGAGGCTAATATGTCCGATGTGGTCCGGGTAGGGCCCCAGCGCCTGATTGGGGAGATCCTCACCATGAACGGGGATTCCGCCTCCATCCAGGTGTATGAGGAAACCTCCGGCCTGGGCCCCGGGGCAGAGGTGGAGACCACCGGCTACCCCATGAGCGTGGAGCTGGGCCCGGGCATGATTGAGAACATCTACGACGGCATCCAGCGTCCCTTGGAGGAGATTCTGAAAAAGGCGGGCAGCAATAACCTGCCCCGAGGGGTAGAGGTGCCCCCCATTGACCCGGAGAAGCTGTGGGATTTCACTCCCACGGCCCAGGCCGGAGACCAGGTGGTGGGGGGCGACGTCATCGGCACGGTGCCCGAGACGCCGGTGGTGCTCCATAAGATCATGGTGCCCCCAAATTTGAAGGGTACACTCAAGAGCGTGGCCGCCGCCGGAACGTACAACGTGAAGCAGACGGTGGCCGTGCTGACAAAAGAGGACGGCACCGATGTGGAGCTGACCATGAGCCAGCGCTGGCCGGTGCGGGTAGGCCGCCCCTACAAGCATAAATACCCCCCCACCCGGCCCCTGTCCTCCGGGCAGCGAATCGTGGACACCTTCTTCCCCGTGGCCAAGGGCGGTACTGCCGCTATCCCCGGCCCCTTCGGCTCGGGTAAGACGGTGATGCAGCACGCCCTGGCCAAATGGTCCGACGTGGACATCGTGATCTATATCGGCTGTGGCGAGCGGGGCAACGAGATGACCGACGTGCTCCGGGAGTTCCCGGAGCTGGTGGACCCCCGCACGGGGCAGTCCCTGATGAAGCGCACGGTGCTCATCGCCAACACTTCCGACATGCCGGTGGCTGCCCGGGAGGCATCCATCTATACCGGCATCACCATCGCCGAGTACTTCCGGGATATGGGTTATGATGTGGCGGTTATCGCCGATTCCACCTCCCGCTGGGCGGAGGCTCTGCGGGAGATGTCCGGCCGGCTGGAGGAGATGCCCGGCGAGGAGGGCTATCCCGCCTACCTGGCCTCCCGCCTGGCCCAGTTCTACGAGCGGGCAGGGTCCGTGTCCTGCTTGGGCAGCGAGGACCGGAAGGGCTCCCTCACCGCCGTGGGCGCTGTGTCGCCCCCCGGAGGCGACCTGTCCGAGCCGGTGAGCCAGGGCACCATGCGCATCGTCAAGGTGTTCTGGGCTTTGGATGCCCAGCTGGCCTACAAGCGGCACTTCCCGGCCATCAACTGGCTCAACTCCTATTCCCTGTACCTGGACTCCTTAAAGCCCTGGTTTGACGAGAACCTGGGCCCGGAATTCCTCCAGAACCGGGAGCGGGCCATGAGTCTGCTGCAGAGCGAGGCCAGCCTCAACGAGATTGTCCAGCTGGTGGGCAAGGACTCTCTGTCCCCAGCCGACCAGCTCACTCTGGAGTCTGCCAGGATGGTGCGGGAGGACTTCCTCCAGCAGAACTCCTTTGTGGATGTGGACTCCTTCTCCAGCTATGACCGGCAGGAAAAGCTGCTGGCCATCATCCTGGACTACGACCGGCTGTGCCGGGAGGCCATTGCCAAGGGGGCTGGGGCGGCGGATCTGTTCGTCATCCCCAGCCGGGAAAAGATTGGCCGGGCCAAGTCTGTCCCCGCCGACGAGTATGTCCAGACCTATGCCGCCATCCGGGGTGAGATGGAGCGGGAAATTGACCAAATTGCGGCAAAGGCAGGTGAAGAGCAGTGATCCGTGAATATAGAACCATCCAGGAGATCGCATCCCCTCTGATGTTGGTGAAAATGGTGGAAAACGTCACCTACGATGAGCTTGCGGAGGTGGAGATGCCCGACGGCAGCGTGCGCCGGGGACAGGTGCTGGAGGTCAACGGCGACACTGCCGTGGTCCAGCTCTTCGAGTCCGCCGCAGGCATCAATCTGGCCCAGTCCAAGGTGCGTTTCCTGGGCCATCCCCTCCAGCTGGGGGTGTCCGGGGACATGCTGGGCCGGGTGTTCAACGGCATGGGACGGCCCATCGACGGCGGGCCGGAGATCTTGGCCGAGGAGTACCGGGATATCAACGGTCTGCCCATGAACCCCGCCGCCCGGGACTACCCCAACGAGTTTATCCAGACGGGCA
>ERZ1106929.941-NODE-941-length-28376-cov-11.182868_pt1 | contig 28376 bp, 28 predicted proteins | sample MGYA00403662_ERZ1106929 | MGnify/ENA primary metagenome ERZ1106929 (study PRJEB35170, sample SAMEA104062442) | human gut metagenome | biome: human gut; feature: human-associated habitat; material: faeces | place: Denmark | collected 2013-02-20 ... | reverse complement strand
TGCTCTTCCGATCTCGGCCGTTGGCCGCGCCCCGTCTGTACGTTGCTCCCGCTTTTGTTTTGAGGCCTAGAGGTAGAAAACCGGCCGTCTCCACGGAGACGGCCGGTTTTTTCCTTTGGAATGTTACGGCAGATAGGACAGGGGGTTGACCGAGGTGCCGTTCACCCGGATCTCGAAGTGGCAGTGGACGCCGGTGGAGCGGCCCGTGCTGCCCGCCCGGGCGATCTGCTGTCCCTTGTACACCTTGTCGCCCACGGACACGGTCAGGGAGGAGTTATGGCCGTAGTAGGTCTGGGTTCCGTTGTCGTGGGTGATGACCACCAGGTTGCCATAGCTGCCCCGGTAACCGGCGTAGGTCACCGTTCCGCCGTCGGCGGCACACACCGCCGCCCCGTAGGAGGCGGAGATATCGATGCCGGAGTGGTAGCTGTAACTGCCGAAGATATACCGGCCGCCGAAGTAGGAGGTGATCCGCCCGTAGATGGGCCACTGATAGCTGCCCGAGGAGGCGGTGCGTGGCTTCTCCTTGGTACCCACGGCCTTGACGGTGGTGGTGGGCTCCTGAAGGGTGGTGGTAGAGTTCACAGTCCGCTCCGTCTCCTGGCCGTTCACATAGGTGATTGTGGCGTTGACCTCCTCCTGGCCCTCCACGCCCTGGGTGATGGTCCGGGTCTCGCCCACATACATGGAGGAGTCCTCCACCTCCTCCACCGGGCAGGGGATGGACTGGGTATAGGTGACCTCCTCCACCGTCTGGACCGACAGCACCGGGGTGAGCTCCTTCACGTTGAGTACGTCTCCCACCATCAGCCGGTTGATGTCGATGCCCGGGTTCAGCGCCTCCAGGTCGCTCATGGACATGTCGTTGGCGTAGGCGATTCCATAGAAGGTGTCCCCCGCCACCACCGTGTAGGTGGTAGAGCCCCCCTGGTTGGCCTGGAGGGCCGTTCTCATCTCGCTCAGGGTCATCAGATTCTCCGCCTCATACACCGGTTCAATGGTCACCGTGTCCATGAATTCCACCGAGACGGTGTTTTCACTGGTATACTTGGCCTTCAGCTCCTCCAGCAGACGGTTCAGGCCGTCTTCGTCCTTCACCGCGCCCACGGCCTGGCCGTCCACCACCACCTGGTACTGGCGCAGCTCGCCGCTGACGCTGTCCAGCTTTCCGTAGAAGTAGTTCTGGATGTCCTCCTCCGAGGTCAGGTCGGAGCGGAGGGTGAGGGCGAACTCATACTCCAGGTTCCCCTCAATCTGATAGTCGTGTCCCAGCAGGGAGGTGCCGGTGGCCTCCACCGTCTCCATGGCCTGCTGGACCACCTCCGCGTCCGCCACCACCCCAACGCTCTCCCCGTCCAGGGTGACCGAGTATGCGGGGGTGTACAGCGTGGTCATGGTCAATGCCACCGCCAGAGCGCCGGAGCAGGCCAGGAAGGTGACCGGTCCGGCGGCCCGGTTGCCCGCCACCACATTGTGGAATTGGTGGGTGATCCGGCGGCCGTGGATGCGGCCCCACTCCCGCAGCGCGCGGCGGTAGAGGGGGGCTCTGCGCTTGAAACGGGCCCAGCGCTCCCCCAAGGTCATCCGCTCAGAGGAGGGCCGGCCGGTAAACTTGTGATCGTTCATGATATTCTCCATGCCGTACCTCGCCATCGTTTCCAAACATCCCGTCTGAAAAGTAACAGACCGGAAAAGAAAAGATTACAATTTGGTTACAAATGCAACTATACACGGAAATACGGGCTACGTCAAGACTTTTTCCCAGAGAAACTATGAATTTTCTGCAAATCATTCGGGACAACCTTAAATTTTTTCCACTTTTTCCGCCGGAGCCTCCGCCCGGCTGTCCTGGATGCTGGAAGCCCGGAATGCCTGGTCCGCCCGGTCCAGCAGGTTTCGCTCCCCGGTCAGATCTCCGGAATAGGGGTACCGGGCGGCCGTCTGCTCAAACTCGGCCCGCAGATCGCGGGCCTTCTCCACATCCCGCTCCGCCAGCAGGGCCCAGGCGTAGGCCTGGCGAACCCGGCCGGGGCAGTATTTCCTGGTCTGCCTGCAGTAGCGGCGCACCTCCGGCGTAAAGAGGCGCTCCGCCTCCCGCACCCGGCCCAGCACCAGAGCGCAGTAGATCTCCTCGCAGGTGAGCTCCAGGCGGTGCAGGCCCAGCAACTCATGGCCGCCGCGCAGCAGCGCCCGGATGGCCTGGTCGGCCTCCTCCAGCTCACCCCGGGCCATCAGGCGGGAGGCCCTCTGAATGGCCGTCCCCATAATCAGCACGTTTTGCAGGTCGGCCTTGGGGGGCAGGTCAAACCACTCCTCCGGCATGCCGGCCAGGGAGTACCCCTCCTGCAGGGCCTCCACGATCCAGAGCTGGACACAGCTGCACTGGAGGGCCAGGGGATCTTTTCCCAGATTTCTGGCGTTGTACCCGTCGTTGGCCACGCCGCCCATTTTCATGGGGAGCAGGTTGGTCCCGGCGATCCACCCCCCAATCAGAACCAGGGCCCCCGCAAACACCCGCAGCAGCGGGGCGCCGGTGAGCAGAAAAACCGGCAGAGCCAGGGCGGCCAGCAGCAGATTGGCCAGCCCGCCCCCCAGGTGGTACAGGCGGTAGGGGGGATTTTCCTGGGCGGGCGGGGCCATGAGGCACTGCCCCCCGGTGCCGGGAATGTGGTAGGCGCGCAGCTTCCAGCGGCCGTCCAGCTTCACCAGCAGCATTCTCCCGATGCGGAAGGACAGCGCCCGGTAGCCGGTGAGCAGGCCGCACACCAGGTGCCCCCCCTCGTGGACCACGACCTGGAGGACGTATGCCAGCACCAACAGGAGCAGCAGGACCAAAAGCCCCGGAAGTCCCAGGGCGTCCACCTGACACATGCCCCAGTAGCCCGCCGCGCCGCCCACCAAGGCGGCCAGCAGAGTCAGTCCGATGGTTTTCCAGGGAATCTGTTTTTTCTGTCTCATAGACAATTCCTTCATAAAAATACGATGCGGCCCGATGGGGGCATCGGGCCCTACAAACTCTCATTGGTAGGGCCCCGTGCCCTCACGGGGCCGCAATCGGGACGTGTTGGATTGACTGCGGCTCCCGCCGCCAAACGATTCTTAATTGCTCTCTGCTCTCACTTTGTGGCCCAGTTTCCGGTGGCCTCGGCGGTGAGATAGGCGTTGATGAACCCGTCCAGATCCCCGTCCATGACGGAGTTGATGGCGCTGGTCTCATAGCCGGTGCGGTTGTCCTTCACCAGCTGATAGGGCATGAAGACATAGGAGCGGATCTGGCTGCCCCACTCGATCTTCAGCTGGACCCCCTTCAGGTCGGAGATCTTCTCCGCCTTCTCCTGCATCTGCAGCTCCACCAGCTTGGCCCGGAGCATCTTCATACAGTTGTCCTTGTTCTGGAACTGGGAGCGCTCCTGCTGAGAGGCGACGACAATGCCGGTAGGCTTGTGGATGAGACGGACGGCGGAGGAGGTCTTATTCACGTGCTGGCCGCCGGCGCCGCTGGCCCGGTAGACCTGCATCTCGATGTCCTCGGGGCGGATCTCGATCTCCACGTCCTCGGGCAGGTCGGGCATGACCTCCACCGAGGCGAAGGAGGTCTGCCGCCGGGCGTTGGCGTCAAAGGGGGACACCCGCACCAGGCGGTGCACCCCGTGCTCTCCCCGCAGGTAGCCGTATGCGTTCTCCCCCTCGATCATGATGGTGGCCGACTTGATGCCCGCCTCGTCCCCGTCCTGATAGTCCATGATCTGATAGGTGAAGCCGTGGCGCTCGGTCCAGCGGGTGTACATGCGGTAGAGCATCTGGGCCCAGTCCTGGGCCTCGGTGCCGCCGGCGCCGGGGTGGATGGTGAGAATCACATTGGAGCTGTCGTACTCCCCGGTGAGCAGAGTCTGGAGACGGGCCTCCTCCATCTCGGCCTCCAGCTGGGCGAAGCCCTCCTCCAGTTCAGGGAGCAGGGACTCGTCCTCAAACTCGTTGCCCATCTCGCACAGGGCCATCAGGTCGTCCCAGTGCTGCTTGCGCTTGTGCTGGCTGTCCACCTTGTGCTGGAGGGTCTTGATACGCTGCTGCACCTTCTGGGCCTTCTCCAAATTGTTCCAAAAGCCGTCGGAGGCGGACTCCGCCTGGAGCATGTCCAGCTCCCGCTCGGCGCTCTCCAGGTCCAGGGCCTGGCCCAGCTCCTCCAGAACGGGGGCCAGGTTGTTCAGCCGGACTTTATATTCGTCAAATTGAAGCATACGTTCCTCACTCTCATTCTCTGAAGACAGATTAAACCCTATAAGATTCCATTATAGCCTAAATATTATATCCGAACCGGGAAGAATTGTAAAGGAGGGGACCGGGGGTTTGGGAAAAAAAGTGCCGGAACCGGGAAAAAATGGGGCGAAGCGGACAAAATCCGCGCCGCACAGCCGAAACGGGCCGCGCGGCGCGGGGAAACACAGGCAGAAAACTCCGGAGCGGGGGATCACGCCCCGTCCAGAGGCTCCGAGGCGGCGGGCCTGCTCAGGTCCAGCTCCCGGATGCGCTTGCGCAGGGGGAGAATCGCCGCCGGTGAGACGGACAACTCGTCAATGCCCATGCGTAAAAAGGTCTCGGTGAGCGCCGGGTCGGCCCCCAGCTCCCCGCAGATGCCCACCCAGCAGCCGTGGCGGTGGCCCGCCTCAATGGTATGCCGGATCATCCGCAGGATGGCCGGGTGGTGTGGGTTGTAGAAGGCGTCCAGCTTGGGATTCTGCCGGTCGATGGCCAACGTGTACTGGGTCAGGTCGTTGGTGCCCAGGGAGAAGAACTGCACCTCCTGGGCCAGCTCGTCGGCGATCATCACAGAGGCGGGGGTCTCGATCATCACGCCGATCTCCACGTCGCCCATAGGAACGCCCTGGGCCTTCAGCTCGGCGCGGCACTCCTCCAGGATTTCTTTCGCGTCCCGCACCTCCCGCACGGAGATAATCATGGGGAACATGATGGACACCGTGCCGAAGGCGCTGGCCCGGAGGATGGCCCGGAGCTGGGTCTTGAACACGTCCCGACGGGTGAGGCAGATGCGGATGGCCCGGTAGCCCAGGGCGGGGTTCTCCTCGTGGTCCAGCCCAAAGTAGTCCGCCTGCTTGTCCGCCCCGACGTCCAGGGTGCGGATGATGACCTTCTTGCCGGCCATGGTCTCCACCACCCGCTTATAGGCGGCGAACTGCTCCTCCTCGGTGGGGTAGTCGTCCCCGTCCAGGTAGAGGAACTCGCTGCGGAACAATCCGATGCCCTGGGCGTCGTTCTGGAGCACCAGCCCCACGTCCCCCACGCCGCCGATATTGGCGTACACCTGGATCTCGGTGCCGTCCAGGGTGACGTTGGGCTTCTTTTTCAGCCCCTGGAGGAGGGCCTCCTGCTCCAGGTCGGCGCGGCGCTTGGCCTCCATGGCGGCGAGCAGCTCCGGCGCCGGGTCCACATACACACAGTGGTTGCAGCCGTCCAGGATGGCCAGCTGCCCGTCCCAGCTCTCGTCAAAGTCCACCCCGACGAGGGCGGGGATGCCCATGGTCCGGGCCAGGATGGCGGTGTGGCTGTTGGCGGAGCCCCCCCGGGTGATAAAGCCCAGCAGCTTGCTCTTGTCCATCTGCACCGTCTCGCTGGGGGTCAGGTCGTCGGCCATCAGGATGGCGGGCTCGTCCCCCTGAACGGCTCCGGCGCCGGTCCCGGTCAGGATATTCACCACCCGGCGGGAGATGTCCTTCACGTCGGCGGACCGGGCCTGCATATAGGGGTCCTCCATGGCGGCAAAGGCGGCGGCAAAATTTTCCCCTGTGGCGGTCACCGCATACTCCGCCGTGGCCCCCTGGCTGTCCAGGATGCCCTTGACGGCGTCCACATAGTCCTCGTCCTCCAGCATCATCTGGTGGATCTCAAAGATGGCGGCGTTGTCCTCCCCCACCTCGTCCAGGGCCTTCTCATACAGCTGCCCCAGCTGCTCCTGAGCGGCCTTCTGGGCGGCCTGGAAGCGGGCGTACTCCTCCTCCGGAGCGAGTGAGGAGGTGCGGCTTGTCTCCACCGCCTCCTTGCGGTGGAGCTTCAGTCTGCCAATGGCGATTCCCCTCAGAATGGAAGTTCCCGTGGCGACTTTCATTCCAGCGTCCTCCTTGCGTTACAGGTTCTCCTGAAAAAACTGCTCCATTGCCCTCCGGCTGGCCTCCTCATCGCCCCCCTCAATGGTGACGGTGACCTGCTCCCCCTGCCGGACCCCCATGCTCATCAGGTTCATCAGCTCGACGGCGGAGACGGATCTGTCCCCTCTTCGGATGGTGACGGTGCTGTCCAGGGCTCTGGCCGCCCGGACCAGCAGGCCGGCGGGCCGGGCATGGAGACCGATGGGGTCGGTAATCGTATAGGTAAACTGCTGCATAACAAACGCTCCTCTGCTCGGTATTGCAACTCCGCCCCAGGGGGCGGAAGAGACGGGTTCACTCCCCGGCTCCGGACAGCTCCTCCAGGGTGGGCATGGCTGGAATGGCCCCCGGCCGGGTGCAGGTGAGGGCGGCGGCCCGGTTTGAGAAGTCCAGCGCCTCCTCCAGCTCGGAGACGGTGAGTCCCTCCAGGGGGGAGTCCCCCCGGCGGGTCAGCCGGTAGAGCAGGGCGCCCAGGAAGGTGTCCCCCGCCCCGTTGGTGTCCACCGCCTCCACATCCACGCCGGGCACCAGGCCGGTGCGGCCCCTCCAGCGGTAGAAGGCCCCCCGGTCCCCCAGGGTGACCACCACCAGGCGGATGCCCATGTCCTCCAGAATCTGGCTGCCCCGCTCCAGGTCCTCCGACCCGGTGAGCAGGGGGAGCTCCTCCTGGGACATCTTTACCAGGCCGGCCAGGGGCAGGGGGATCTGGAGCCACTGCATGGCCTCCTCCCTCCCCCGCCACAGGCTGGGCCGGTAGTTGGGATCGTAGCTCACCAGCTTGCCCGTCTTGTGGGCCCGCCGGGCGGCAAAGATGGTGGCCGAGCGGGACATGCCTGCGGTGAGGCTCACAGAGCCGAAGTGGAGCACTTTACTCCGGTCCACCCAGCCCTCGTCGATCTCGTCCGGGGACAGGTTGGTGTCCGCCCCCCGCATGAAGCGGAAAGAGCGCTCCCCGCCTGGGGAGACGGAGACCACCGCCAAAGAGGTGGGGGAGCGGTCGGTGTGCAGGCCGGTGACATCCACCCCGTGCTCCGCCAGCACCCGCCGCAGATAACTGCCGAACTCGTCCTGGCCGGTCTTGCCCACAAAGGCGGTGGAGGCCCCCAGCTTGGCGGCGGCCACTGCCACGTTGGCAGGCGCCCCGCCGGGGTAGGCGGCAAACAGGGGGACCCCCTGTTCGCTGCACCCCGTCTGGGTCAGGTCAATGAGTACTTCTCCAATGGTGGTGATGTCCAGCATAGCGGCATCACGCCCCCTTACTTTCAAAATAAACGCGCATCTGTGCGGGTCGGGAGTTCAAGAAAATCATAGCACAACTTTTCCAATCCGGCAACGGGTCTTCCGGGAAGTTTTGGGAAATGTGCCCAGCCGGGGTCACAGGATGTGGAACGCCACGATCAGTCCGGAAAAGACAATGGACACGGTGGACACCAGCTTGATGAGGATGTTCAGCGAGGGGCCGGAGGTGTCCTTGAAGGGGTCCCCCACCGTGTCCCCCACCACGGCGGCCTTGTGGCAGTCGGAGCCCTTGCCTCCGTGGCGGCCCGCCTCGATGTACTTTTTCGCGTTGTCCCAGGCGCCGCCGGCGTTGGACATGAACACCGCCATGGCAAAGCCAGTGACCGACACGCCCCCCAGCAGCCCCACCACGCCCTCGGGCCCCAGAAGCAGGCCGGTGAGGATGGGGACGATGATGGCCAGCAGGGCGGGGACCACCATCTCACGGAGGGCCCCCCGGGTGCACAGGGCCACGCAGGAGGCGTAGTCCGGGTCGGCCTTGTACTCCATGATGCCGGCGATCTCCCGGAACTGGCGGCGCACCTCCACCACAATGGACTGGGCGGCGGTCTGCACCGCGCGCATGGTCAGGGCGGAGAACACGAAGGTGAGCATGGCCCCCAGAAACAGCCCCACCAGGATCAGGGGGTTGGTGAGGGACAGGTCCAGGGCCTCCCCGGACTTCTCCGCGGCGATGTTCACATAGGAGACCAGCAGGGCCAGGGCGGTGAGGGAGGCCGAACCGATGGCGAAGCCCTTCCCCGTGGCGGCGGTGGTGTTGCCCAGGGAGTCCAGGGCGTCGGTGCGCTCCCGGACGGACTCGGGCAGGCCGGACATCTCGGCGATGCCCCCGGCGTTGTCCGCCACCGGGCCGTAGGCGTCGGTGGTCAGGGTGATGCCCAGGGTGGACAGCATGCCCACGGCGGAAATGCCGATGCCGTAGAGCCCCCGGTCAAAGGAGGCCCCGCCTCCGGCGGCGTAGAAGCTGATGAGGATGGCAATGGCTACGATGAGAATGGAGGCGATGGTGGACAGCATGCCCAGGGACAGCCCCCCGATGATGACGGTGGCCGAGCCCGTCTCCGCGGCGGCGGCCAGCTTCTGGGTGGGCTTGTAGGTGTCCGAGGTGTAGTATTCCGTAAAGTAGCCGATGGCACACCCCCCGATGAGGCCGCACAGGATGGCGGCGTAGACACCCCAGTTCCCCACCATAAAGTAGGTGAGGGGGGCGGCGGCCAGGGCGGAGAGGACGGCGGCCAAATAGGTGCCGGTGCGCAGGGAGCGCAGCAGGGACTTCTGGCTGGCGTTCTCCTCGGTCTTTACAAAGAAGGTGCCCACAATGGAGCACAGGATTCCGCACACCGCCAGGAGAATGGGGAGGATCATCCCTTCCCAGCCGTATCCGGCGCAGGCTCCCAGGGAGAAGGTGGCCAGGATGGAGCCCACATAGGACTCATACAGGTCGGCCCCCATGCCGGCCACGTCTCCCACGTTGTCCCCCACGTTGTCGGCGATGGTGGCGGGGTTCCGGGGGTCGTCCTCGGGGATGCCGGCCTCCACCTTGCCCACCAGGTCGGCCCCCACGTCGGCGGCTTTGGTATAGATGCCTCCGCCCACCCGGGCGAACAGGGCCATGAAGGAGGCCCCCATGCCGTTCATCACCATAATATTGCCCAGGGTCATGGGGTCGTCAATCCCCGCGGCGGCCCGCAGGAAGAAGAACCACAGGGAGATGTCCAGCATCCCCAGCCCCACCACCGTGAAGCCCATCACCGAGCCGGAGGAGAAGGCCACCCGCAGGCCGTGGTTCAGGCTCTCGCTGGCCGCCTGGGCGGTGCGGGCGTTGGCGCTGGTGGCGATCTTCATGCCCACCAGGCCGGAGAGCATGGACCACACCCCCCCGGTGAGGAAGGCGAAGGGGGTGAATTGGGAGAGCATCTCCCCGCCCGTGCCGAAGGCCATGAGCAGCAGCAGGACAAAGACCACCAGAAACACCTTGGCCACCGTGGCATACTGGTGCTTCAGGTAGGCGTCCGCGCCGGAGCGGATGGCGGCGGCTATCTTCCGCATGGCCTCGCTGCCCTCGGAGTAGGACAGCACCCGGCGGCTCTGGACCCAGGCAAACAGGATCGCGGCCGCGGCCCCCAGAAATCCAACCAAATACAGCTGTTCCATGTGATACACTCCCCTCGGATTCCGCGCCTCCGGCGGGCGGAGCGCTGTCCGTCCCGCCTGCGCAGCGGCTGGTTTCATTTTACCATATCTGAACAAAAAGAGGAAGTATATCGCCTGTCATTTTGTCGCATTGAACAAATCAAAAGGCGCCCCGCCGCTGAATCTGCGGCGGGGCACGAAGATGCGCGGGGTCAGCTGCGGCTCCAGGTCCGGCGGCTGAACAGCACCAGAATGGGGAAGAGCTCCAGACGGCCGGCGATCATGGTCACCGACAGCACCACCTTGGACAGGGGGGAGAACTCCGCGAAGCTGCCCACCGGGCCGATCTCCTGAAGGCCGGGGCCCACGTTGCTCAGGCAGGTGAGGGCGGCGGAGAAGGAGACGGAGAAGGACACGTCGTCCAGAGAGACGATGAGCCCCGCCCCCAGCAGGATCAGCACATAACAGCCGATAAAGGTCAGAACCGACCGCAGGGTGTTCTCATCCACCACCTTGCCCTCCAGCCGGACCACCTCCACCGAGCGGGGGTGGGCGATCTGGTGGATCTCCCGGCGGATGGTGCGCAGCAGGATGAGCATGCGGGAGCACTTGACGCCGCCGCCGGTGGAGCCGGCACAGGCCCCGCAGAACATGAGCAGGATCAGGATATACTGGGATGTCTGGGGCCAGAGCACATAGTCCGCTGTGGCAAAGCCGGTGGTGGAGATGATGGAGGCCACCTGGAAGAAGGAGTAGCGCAGGCTCTGCAGAATGCTGCCGTACTGGGGCAGGATGTCCACCGCGATGGCTACGGTGGCCAGGGCCACCACCACCAGGAAGAAGCGCAGCTCGTCGCTCTTCAGGGCCTCCCAGATCCGGCGCTGAAGCACCAGGAAGTACAGGGCGAAGTTGATGGAGAACAGCAGGCAGAACACCCCGATGATCAGGTCGATCACCGCGCTGTCATAGGCCCCCACGCTGGCCGCCCGGTTGGAGAAGCCGCCGGTGCCGGCGGTGGAGAAGGCGTGGACCAGGGCGTCGTAGAAGGGCATCCCCGCCAGCTTCAGCAGGGCCACCTCCACCGCCGTCATGACGCAGTAGATGCTGTACAGGATCTTGGAGGTCTGGGACTGCTTGGGCACCAGCTTGGAGAACACCGGCCCCGGGCTCTCCGCCTGGGCCAGGTAGTGGGAGCGCACCCCCATGGAGGGGAGCAGCGCCGTGGCCAGCACCAGAATGCCCATGCCCCCCAGCCAGTGGGTGAAGGCCCGCCACAGGAGGATGCCCTTGGGCAGGGACTCGATGTCGGTGAGGATGGTGGCCCCGGTGGTGGTGAAGCCCGAGCTGGCCTCAAAGATACAGTCCCAAATGGTGTTGAAGCCCCCGCCTCCGTTGAAGAAGAAAGGGAGCCCCCCGGCCACGCCGGTAAACAGCCAGATGAGGCCCACAGTGGCAAAGCCCTCCCGCAGGAAAAAGGAGCTGTGTGTGGGCAGAAAGGACAGGGGCAGGCTGACGCACAGAATGATTGCAATACTCCAGAGGAATGGGGCGATGTCCTCTCCGTAGAGCAGGGCGCAGGCCAGCGGCAGCGCCATCGAGGCGGCCACCACCAGCTCCACCCGTCCCAAAACCTTCAGAACCAGCTTGATATTCATAGCAAAAACACCACGATATGCTTTAAGTATGCCGCCACACAGCGCGGCTGAACAGGACCAGAATGGGGAAAATCTCCAGACGCCCGGTCACCATACACAGGGACATGGTGACTTTAGACAGGGGCGAGAGGAGGGAAAAGTTTCCGGTGGGCCCCACCAGCTCCAGCCCCGGCCCCACATTGCTCAGGCTGGCCAGGGCGGAGGAGAAGGAGATGGAAAAGGAGTATCCGTCCAGAGAGATGATCAGCCCGGCGGCCAGCAGAATCAGCATATAGCACCCCAGGAAGACCAGCGTCCCCCGGATGGTGGAGCTCTCCACCACCCGGCCGTCCATTTTGATGACCTCCACGCACCGGGGATGGGCGATGCGCCGCACCTCCCGGCGGAGAATCCGCAGAAGGATGAGCACCCGGGCGCACTTGATGCCGCCGCCGGTGGAGCTGGAGCAGGAGCCGCAGAACATGAGCAGCACCAGCACCATCTGGGAGAACTGGGGCCACAGGGCGTAGTCCTCGGTGAAAAAGCCGCTGGTGGAGATGACGGAGGTCACATGGAAGAAGGCGTACCGCAGGGACTCCAGCGCCCCCTGGTGGTAGACCGGGTCCAGATCCCAGGCGATGAGCACGGTGGCCAGTGCCACCACCGCCAGAAAGAAGCGCAGCTCCTCGCTCCTCCAGATCTCTCGGAACCGGCGGCGCAGGGCCAGGAAAAACAGCCCGAAGTTCAGGGAAAACAGCAGGGTGGCCGTGGCCACGATCAGGTCCACCCCCGGCAGGGGGTAGGCGGCAAAGCTGGCGTTCCTGCTGGAGAAGCCGCCGGTGCCGGCAATGGAAAAGGCGTGGACCGCCGCGTCGTACAGGGGCATGCCCGCCCCCCACAGCAGGGCGATGACCGCCAGGGTCATCGCACAGTAGATGCCGTAGAGGATCTTGGAGGTCTTGGCCTGCTTGGGCACCAGCTTGACCACCATGGGCCCCGGCGTCTCCGCCCGTGTCAGGTACTGGGAGCGGGCCCCCAGGGATGGGAACACCGCCGTGGCCAGCACCAGCACTCCCATGCCCCCCAGCCAGTGGGTGAAGCACCGCCAGAACTGAATGCCCCGGGGCAGGATCTCAATATCAGGCAGGATGGTGGCCCCGGTGGTGGTAAAGCCGGAGCTGGCCTCAAAGAGGCAGTCCACAAAGGAGGAAAAGCACCCAGAGAACCAGAAGGGCAGGCTTCCGAACAGGCAGGTGACCACCCAGATGAGGCCCACGATCACAAAGCCCTCTCTCTGGAAAAACACCGGCCGGGCAGACATCCGGGCCAGGGGGGCGCAGACGCACAGGATCAGCCCCATGGTGAGGACGAAGGGCCAGGGGCTCTCGCCGTAAAACAGGGCCACCGCCAGCGGGAGGAGGAGCGAGGCGGCGACCATCAGCTCCACGCGCCCCACCAGCTTGAAGACAAAACGCAGGTTCATCCCCGTCCGTTGAGGGAGGCCGCAGAGGGCATGGGGATCTCCTCCTCATAAATATCGTTCAGATCCAGAATGCGCCAGCCCCGGGAGATGAGGATCACCGAATCCCCCTCCTGGATGTAGGAGGAGCCCTCGGGAATGATGATCTCCCGGCCGCGCATGATGACCGCCAGCAGGATCCCGTTTTTCAGGTGGAGGTCCTTCAGAGGGGTCCTCAGGTGGCGGGTGGTGTCCCGGACGGTGAACTCCATGGCCTCGGCGGAGCCGTCAGCAATGCGGTAGAAGGTGTTCATCACGCTGCCCTGGGAGTTCTGCATCCCCCGGACCACCTGGAGGATCTGGGCGGCGGTGATCAGCTTGGGGGAGATGACGCTGTCCAGCCCCACCGCCCGGGCGATGCCGGCGTAGTTCTGGCGGTTGGACTTGGCCACCACCTTCTGCACCCCCTGCTGCATGGCGTACAGGGAGATGATCAGGTTGTCCTCGTCCCGGTCGGTGAGGGCTACAAAGGCGTCTGCGGCGGACATCCGCTCCGACTCCAGCAGCTCCTGGTCGGTGCCGTCGCCGCAGATGACGGTGGTGTGGGGGAAGGTCTCGCTGATGTGGCGGCAGCGCTCCTCGCTGATCTCCACGATCTTCACCCGCATGCGCATCTTCTCCAGGATGGCGGCCAGATAGAGGGACACCTTGCCCCCGCCGGCGATGAACACGTCCTTCACCTTGGGGGTGTAGCGGCCCAGCAGGCGGAAAAACTGGTCCAGGCTGGCGGGGCGGCCCACCAGATAGAGCTTATCCCCCACCTGGGGCACAAAGGAGCCGTTGGGGATGGTGACCTCGCCCTCCCGGTCCACGGCGCAGAACAGCAGAGAGAGCCGCTTGACCTGGTCGGACAGGTCGTACAGGGGCTTTCCCGCCATAAAATCCCCCTCCTGGATGCGGAAGCCCATGAGCTCCACCCGCCCCCGGCAGAAGGTCTCGATGTTGGCGGCGGAGGGGAACCGGAGCAGCCGGGAGATCTCAATGGCGGTGGCGTTCTCCGGATTGATGATCATGTCGATGCCCAGGTCCTTTTTCAGGTCGTTGAGCCCCATGCTGTACTCCGGATTGCGGATGCGGGCGATGGTAAACTTGGCCCCCATGTGCTTGGCGGTGAGGCAGCACACCATGTTCACCTCGTCGGAGTTGGTGGCGGCCACCAGCAGGTCGGCCTCGGCGGCCCCCGCGTCGGCCAGGGTGGCGGCGGACACGCCGTTGCCCCGGATGCTCATAATGTCCAGGGCGTCCGAGGCCCGGCGCAGGCTGTCCTCCCGCATATCCACGATGGTGACGTCGTACTTCTCCTTCACCAGCTGTTCAGCCAGAGAGAAGCCCACCTTTCCGTTGCCCACGATGACGACCTTCAGGGACTGCTTCTCCTTCTCTTTTTCCTTCATGGCATTGCCCGCCCCAGGGGCGGCCCTCCCTCTGCATGTTAATGTGATTCTTGCCGCGGATGCGGTTTGGCGGAATGCGGTCCCCCTCCGGAGGGGCCGCCTTCCCCGCTCAGATGGTCCACTGGCTGTGGATCAGCCCCACCAGATACCAGCCGGACTGGGTGGGCGCGAACACGATTTTCAGGGAGCACCAGTCCAGCCCCTCATAGGCCGGGTCCAGACTGGGGTAGCACAGGTCCACAAACCGGCAGTCCGGATAGGCCTCCTTTAAATTCTCCAGGGAATTCCCGCTCATGACGATCTCGTCCACCCCCACGGAGGTGGACTGGGTGTAGTCCACAGAGAAGATAAACTCCTCTAAAAACTGTGCGATGGTCCGCCGGATCGGCTCTCCCCGGCCGTCCTCATACCCCCACAGGTAGCGGGTGTCGTCCTGGGCCAGCTCCCGGATCTGATCGGCGGAAAAGTTCTGGTCGGTCTCCAGATTCACCGTGGAATAGGCGGTAAAGGTGACCCCCCGCTCCGGATGGACATAGCCGGCCAGCGCCTCGTAGTCCTTATACTTCAAGGCCTCCGCCACGCCGGCGGCGGAGCGCAGCAGGGCGGCGGTGTCCTTGGAAGTGAAGGTGGGAACCTCTCCCCCGTCCTCCCCCTCGCTCCCCTGAACGGAGAGGACCGGAGCGGTGTCCGGCGGCCGGCTGGACATGGGGAACAGGCACAGCAGGCCCAGCAGAAAACCGAAGAGAAACAGGATCAGCGGCACTGCGGCGCGCTTCATGGCGGGACACCTCCTTCACAGAGCGTTCTTGCGCGGCCCACAGGCATTTTTCTCCCGCAGGCGGCACTTCCGCATGGTACAGTCGGTATTATAGAAGGTCTATGGCGAAAAAGCAAGACGGGGAGAAAAATTCTCCGTCCGCCCCGCTCCGCCCGCTGATTTTTTTCAAAATTTCCTTGACAGCAAATGGGGACACTGATATAATTTTAGAGCCGCTTTGAGCAGGGTAATTTGCAAAGTGAGATCTCTCTCCTCCTGTAAGAGCGAGCCCGTAATAAAGGAGTTGAATGACATGCAGGCAATCATCGTTACCGGCGGCAAGCAGTACAAGGTGGCGGAGGGCGACACTCTGTTCATCGAGAAGCTGGAGGCCGAGGCCGGCCAGGAGATCGTGTTCGATCAGGTTCTGGCTGTGCTGGACGGGGACAACGCCACCTTCGGCGCTCCCGCTGTGGAGGGCGCTTCCGTGACCGCCACTGTGGTGAAGAACGGCAAGAGCAAGAAGGTGCGCGTCTTCAAGTACACCCCCAAGAAGGGCTACCGGAAGCGTCAGGGCCACCGCCAGCCCTATACCAAGGTCCAGATCAGCGCCATCAAGGCCTAATCCAATGACCACCGCAGAATTCCACACCGAGGGCCGCCGCATCACCGGATTCACCGTCCGGGGGCACAGCGGCTACGCCCCGGAGGGGGAGGACATCGTCTGTGCCGCCGTCACCAGCGCAGTGCGCCTGGTGGAGTGCGCCGTCAACGACGTGCTGGGGCTGGAGGCCTCCGTCAAGGTGCGGCAGAAGGACGCGTCCATCACATTGAAACTCCCCGCCAATCTGGGACAGACCCACGAGAGCACCTGCCAGACCCTTCTGGCCGCCCTCATGGTCCACTTTGTCCAGCTGGCGGAGGAATATCCCGATCATATTACCGTTTTGGAGGTGTAACACATGCTGAATATCGGTCTGCAGTTTTTCGCCCATAAAAAGGGCGTTGGCTCCACCCGCAACGGCCGCGACTCCGAGTCCAAGCGTCTGGGCGTGAAGCGGGGCGACGGTCAGTTCGTTCTGGCCGGCAACGTCCTGGTCCGGCAGCGCGGCACCCATATCCACCCCGGCGTGAACGTGGGCAAGGGCAGCGACGACACCCTGTTCGCCCTCAAGTCCGGCAAGGTGAAGTTTGAGCGTCTGGGCAAGGACCGCAAGCAGGTTTCCATTGTTGAGATGGAGATCGCCCAGTAATTTGCTGTACAGGAAGCCGCAAACGTATGGACCGTTTGCGGCTTTTTTCTGTGTTCCCGCCCCCGCTGGGGGGCGCCGGCAGGAAGCAAAAGCGCGTTTCAAAAGGAGGTTTTGAGTCATGGAATATCGGAAGTTCCCCCAGGGCTATGTGATGCGCCTGGACCCGGGGGAGGAGATCGTGGAGCAGCTCACCGCCCTGGTGAATCGGGAGAACGTGCGTCTGGGCAGCGTGTCCGCCCTGGGCGCGGCGGGGGATGTGACCATCGGCATCTTCAATACCCGGGAGAAGCAGTACCACTCCCGCCGGTACCAGGGGGACTATGAGATCTCCGCCCTGGTGGGGAATGTGTCCCGGAAGGAGGGGGAACCCTACCTCCATCTGCACATCACCATCGGCAACCCGGTCACCGGCGAGGTCCACGCCGGGCACCTGACCTCCGCCGTCATCAGCGCCACCCTGGAGCTGTTTCTCCAGGTGTGGGACGGGGACGTGGACCGGAGGTTCAGCGATACCGTGGGTCTGAACCTGTTTGAATTTTAATATGTGATTTTTCAGAAAAAGGAGGTGCCCGAAGATGGCAGCACCCTTTGTAGATACCGCCAAGATCACCGTGCGCTCCGGCAACGGGGGCAACGGGGTGGTCTCCTTCCACCGGGAGAAGTACGTGGCGGCCGGCGGCCCCGACGGGGGCGACGGCGGCCGGGGCGGCAACGTGGTGGTGGTGGCCGACGACCACATGTCCACCCTCATGGACTTCCGCTATAAGCGCAAGTATGTGGCGGAAAACGGCATGGACGGCTCCGGCAAGCGCTGCACCGGCAAGAACGGGACCGATCTGGTCCTGAAGGTCCCCCGGGGCACCGTCATCCGGGACGCGGAGACCCAGGAGATCATCCAGGACATCTCCGGGGACGAGCCCTTCATCCTCTGTAAGGGCGGCCGGGGGGGCTGGGGCAACCAGCACTTCGCCACCCCCACCCGTCAGGTGCCCCGCTTCGCCAAGGCGGGCTACCCCGGCGAGACCCGGGAGGTCATTCTGGAGCTGAAGCTGCTGGCCGACGTGGGGCTGGTGGGCTTCCCCAACGTGGGCAAGTCCACCCTCCTCAGCGTGGTGAGCCGGGCCCAGCCCAAGATCGCCAACTACCACTTCACCACCCTGTTCCCCAACCTGGGTGTGGTCTATGTGGAGGAGGGGGTCTCCTTCGTCATGGCCGACATCCCCGGCATCATCGAGGGGGCCGCGGAGGGGGCCGGCCTGGGCCACGACTTCCTGCGGCACATCGACCGGTGCCGGCTGCTCATCCATGTGGTGGACGTGTCCGGCTCGGAGGGCCGGGACCCGGTTGAGGACTTCGAGGCCATCAACCAGGAGCTGCGGCAGTACTCCCCTGAGCTGGCCTCCCGGAAGATGATCGTCGCCGCCAACAAGGTGGACATCATGCAGGACCCGGAGCTGCTCCAGCGCCTGCGGGAGCACGTCCAGGCCCAGGGACTGGAGTTCTTTGAGATCTCCGCCGCCGCCCACCAGGGCACCCGGGAGCTGGTGAAGCGCTGCGCCCAGGAGCTCCAGGACCTGCCCCCCGTGGCGGTGTTCGAGCCCACCTATGTGGAGCGCCCCCCGGAGGTGGACACCTCCGGCGAGGTGTCCATCGAGCAGTTCGACGACACCTGGGTGGTGGAGGCCCCCTGGCTCCAGCGCCTCATGGCCAACGTGAACTTCTCCGACTACGAGAGCCGCAGCTGGTTCGACCGGCAGCTGCGCGCCTCCGGACTCTTTGACAAGCTGGAGGCCATGGGCATCCAGGACGGGGACACCGTCTCCCTGTACGACCTGGAGTTTGAATATCAGCGCTGACGCATTTCCGCCCGCCCCACGCCCTGGGGCGGGCGTTTTTTACGCCCCCCAGCGGAGACGGCGTTGCCCTCTCCCCGGCTTTGTGGTACAATAGCGCTATCTTGACACCTGACAAGGAGGGATTTTCATGGATGCTGCCGCCCGCCGGGCCGCCATTTTATCCAGATTGGAACAGACCGACCATCCGGTCAGCGCCGCCGCCCTGGCCCGGGAGTTTGCCGTCAGCCGCCAGATCATCGTGGGGGACGTGGCCCTGCTGCGGGCGGGCGGGGCGGACATCGCCGCCACCCCCCGGGGCTATGTGCTCCCCCGGGACAGCGCCGCCCTGCTGCGCACCGTGGCCTGCGTCCACGACCGGGAGGGGATGGCCCGGGAGCTGGAGATCATGGTGGACCAGGGCTGCCAGGTGGTGGACGTAGTGGTGGAGCACCCCATCTACGGCCAGCTGGCCGGACAGCTCCACCTCTCCTCCCGGTATGATGTACAGGAATTTATCCGCTCAGTCTCGAAAAATCAGGCCAACCTCCTCTCCGACCTCACCGGCGGCATCCACCTGCACACCCTGCGCTGCCCCAGCGAGGAGGCCTTCCAGCGGGTGCGGACCGCTCTGGACAAGGCGGGGCTGCTGTGGAAGGGATAAAAGCATTTTGAAAAAATAGGTTGACAGGGCCCGCCGGGCCGTGTATGATGTAGTACACAGGTGTCTTGACACCTGTGTACTATTTTATTTTGCACTGAAACAGGTGGTAGATGTGGAAACAGTTCAAGGATTTCTGCGGCGGAAGAACATTGTGATCTCCGCCAAGCGCTACGGCATCGACGCCCTGGGGGCCATGGCCCAGGGTCTTTTCTGCTCGCTGCTCATCGGGACGATTTTGAATACCCTGGGCAGCCAGTTCGGCATCGGCTTTCTCACCGCCCAGCTCATCACCATCAACGGCGTGGGGTATACCGCTGGGGGGCTGGCCTCCTTTATGAGCGGCCCGGCCATGGCGGTGGCCATCGGCTATGCCCTCCAGGCCCCGCCTCTGGTGCTGTTCTCCCTGGTGACGGTGGGCTACGCCTGCAACGCCCTGGGGGGCGCGGGCGGACCGCTGGCGGTGCTGTTCGTGGCCATCATCGCCGCCGAGGTGGGCAAGGCCGTGTCCAAGGAGACCCGGGTGGACATTCTGGTCACCCCCATCGTCACCATTCTGGCGGGACTGGGGGCCTCCTGGATCATCGCGCCCCCCATCGGCGGGGCGGCCAGCGCCTTCGGTCAGCTCATCATGCGCACCACCGAGCTCCAGCCCTTCTTCATGGGGGTGCTGGTGTCCGTCCTGGTGGGCATCGCCCTCACCCTGCCCATCTCCTCGGCGGCCATCTGCGCCGCTCTGGGCCTCACCGGCCTGGCCGGGGGGGCGGCGGTGGCCGGGTGCTGCGCCAACATGGTGGGCTTCGCGGTGCTGTCCTTCCGGGAGAACCGGTGGGGCGGCCTGGTGAGCCAGGGCATCGGCACCTCCATGCTCCAGATGCCCAACATCGTGAAAAATCCCCGGATCTGGCTCCCCGCCATCCTCACCTCCGCCGTCACCGGCCCCCTGGCCACCTGTGTGTTCCGGCTGGAGATGAACGGGGACCCCATCAACTCGGGCATGGGCACCTGCGGCCTGTGCGGCCAGCTGGGCATCTGGACGGGCTGGGTGAATCCCAGCGAGACCGCCCTGGCCAACGGGGCGGCCGCCATCACCCCCAGCGCCTTTGAATGGGCGGGGCTCATCCTGATCTCCTTTGTCCTCCCCGCCGTCCTCACCTGGGTCTTTGGGCTGTTCTTCCGGAAGATCGGCTGGATCAAGGAGGGGGACCTGACCCTGCCCCAGTGAGACAATGTGTTGGGCACCAGGCAAAACGTAAAATCTTTTCGGGACATCTTGCTTTTTGGGTCGAATTAAGGTATCCTCTCCGATGTGGACTGACAGCGCAACCTCGGACGACGGAGGGGGATTCCGAATGAAGAAGCGCAATCGTTTCTTGACGCTGTTCTATATGGTGCTCAGCTGCGTATTGTGCAGTATCGCGGTAAACTGGGTGGCCCTGCCCAACGGCTTCGTGGTGACGGGGCTCACCGGACTGTCCATGACGGCGGCCAGCTTTGTGGGGATCAACTACGCCCTGATCTTCTACGGCCTGACCCTGCTGATGCTGCTGTGCACCTTTCTGACCCTGGGGTACAAGGAGGTCTCCAACATCATTTTCCTGTCGGTGCTCTACCCCCTGGTGCTGTGGGTGCTCAACCACGTGCAGGTGGAGATCATTTTGCAGGAGAAGCTCATCGCCGTCATGCTCTTCGGCGTGATCTACGGGGTAGGGGCTGGAATCACCTACCGCCTGGGGTACTCCTACGGGGGGACCGACACCCTGGCCAAGATTTTGAAAAAGAAAGTCTTCCGGGCGGTGGAGCTGAAAAACATCATGCTGGCGCTGGAGGGGACCATCATGGTGGTCATGTTGTCCGCCTTCAGCCTGGACGTGGTGGCCTACGCCTTTGTGGGGCAGATCATCTACATCAACTGCATGAACTACATGGTCTTCAACCTGGGGCCCAAGCTCTACGAGGTGGAGATCATCTGCGACCACCCCGGAGAGATCGAGCGGTTCATCATCGACGAGATCCACAAGAGCGCCACCATCGACCAGGTCATCGGCGGCTACTCCAAGGAGCCCAAGACCCAGCTGGACTGCGTGTGCAACTCCCGGGAGTACGTCCAGCTGCGGGAGTTCATGCGGGACCAGGGCTTCGACTGCTTCATCAAGGTCTACCCCCTCACCCATGTGTTCGGCCACAACAAGGACTTCCACCGGCTGGACGATGAGAATTTAGAGTGATCCATACAGAAAAATCCCGCGGCATATGCCGCGGGATTTTAGGCTGTCGAAAAAGTGGCAGAGCCACTTTTTCGAGTTAGGTTGCACGAAATTTTCACCTCGATTTCTTGCGAAATTGTCGAAAAAAATTTCGTGAGAGGTGTCATTTCCGAGGCGCATGTCCTCGGAAATGACAGGATTTCATCTTATTCCGTCGTCTGCGGACGACGGAACTCCTTGCAGGAGGGCTTTTTCACCAAGCTGAATCCCGCGGCATATGCCGCGGGATTTTGTTTTCCATTATGGGGAGTGGGAGATCTTGTCCAGCCGTCCGATGAGAAACTGGGCGCACAGGCCGGTGAACAGGCCGCTGACCGCCCCGGCAATCACCAGATAGGGCAGATAGGCCATCACCACCCAGGTGCCCATGAGGGCGGCGGCCACCAGCAGCTGCCCCAGGTTGTGGAAGATGGCGGACACCGGGCTGCACAGCCAGATCTGGTTCTTAGTGAACAGCCGGCATAGGAGGACCAGCACCGCCCAGCACAGCAGCCCTCCCCCCAGGCTGTAAAAGAGGGTCATCATCTGCCCGGAGAACACCGCCCCCAGAAACACCCGGACCACCAGAATGGACAGAGCGTCCCAGGGCCCCAGCACAAAGACGGCGTACACCGTGACAATGTTGGCCAGCCCCAGCTTCACCCCGGGGATGGGGATGGGCACGGGGATCTGGGCCTCCACCATAAAAATGGTCAGGGCGATGGCGGTGAGCAGGGCCAGCCGGGTGAGGCGGCGGGTCCCCTTATCCTGCGGCGGCGTCCGCATGGCTCTCCCCCCCTGTGATCTCAAGGACGACCTGGTGGGGCAGGCAGACCACCGGCACCGAGGCGTCGGAGATCCACCCCTGATTCACGCACACCTGGTCGGGGCAGTTGGCGCTCTGCATCCGGACCCGGCCGGGGGCCACCTCCACCAGATTCTCCGCCCCGTCCTCCCCGCTGAGGGGGATGGTGTAGGGCTCGGTCACCTGGTCCAGGCGGACCTCCTCCACCAATTCCCCGTACTGATAGATTCTGACCGACACCCCTGCCTGGGCGTTGGCCCTCTGCCACAGGAGGAAGCCGGCGCAGGCCAGCACCACCAGGGCCAGCGCCCCCGCCAGAATGGCCGTTCTCCGGTTCACGGGGCGATCACCTCCATTGTCCGGTCCTGGGACAGGGTGAAAGTCTCCTCCAACCCCTGGGTGATTTGGACCGTGCCGTCCTCCAGCACCAAAATCAGCTCCACCCCCAGCTCGGGGTGTGCCCGCCAGAAGCCGGCGGCCTCCTCCGGCCCCATGACAAACAGGGCGGTGGACAGGGCGTCGCACACGGTGCCGTCCGCCCCGATGACCGTCACCGAGGTCAGGCCGCTGCGGGCGGGAGCGGCGGTGTCCGGGTCCATGATGTGCCAGTAGGTCTCTCCGCCCTCCTCAAAGTACCGCTGATAGCCCCCCGAGGTGATGACCGCCTGGTCGGCGATCTCCACCACCCCCAGGGTGGCCTCCTGCTGGCTGTCCGGGTCCTGAATGGCCACCCGCCAGGGATTTCCGTCGGGACGGGTCCCCACCGCCTGGATGTTGCCCCCCAGGCGGAGGATGGCGGAGGTCACCCCCGCCTGGCGCAGCTGCTCGGCCAGATATGTCCCGGCGTACCCCTTGGCCACCGCCCCCAGGTCCAGCTCCATGTTCTCAGGCAGGCGGGCCCGCAGGCCGTCCCCGTCCAGCTCCAGCCGGGTGTAGTCAATGCGCGGGATCAGGGCGTCCAGCTCCCCCTGGGAGGGCACCCGGTACTCCCCGGTGGTGAACCCCCAGGCCTGCACCGCCGAGTAGGCGGTCAGGTCCAGGGCCCCGTCCGTGAGGGCGCACAGCTCCAGGGCCCGGGAGAGCAGGTCTGCCGTCTCCTGGGACAGGTCCACCCACGCCCCGCCGCTGTGGTTCAGGGCCCAGATCTCGCTGTTCTCGTCGGTGACCGCCCACAGGTCCTCCAGGCGGTAGATGGTCTCCTCCGCCCGGGCCAGGGCCTCCTCCCCGCCCTCTCCATACACGTCCATGGACATGATGGTGTCCATGGCGAAGATCTGGCCGGACGCCGGCTCCGCCGTCCTCTGGGCGCAGCCGCCCAGCAGTACCGCGGCGGCCAGCCCCGCCGCCAGGAATCCGGCCCGGGTTCTCCCCCCTCCGCGCTCCATATCCGGCCGCCTCAAAGGACTTCCCGGTACAGGGCGGAGGCGTCCGCCTTGCCCACGCTGTCCGCCACGGCCAGCACTTCCACCTTCACGGTGCGCTCGCCGAATTTCAATTCCAGAAGGTCCCCGGCCTTCACGTCGTAGCTGGCCTTTACCGGCCGGCCGTTGGCGGTGACCCGGCCGTTGTCACAGGCCTCGTTGGCCACCGTCCGACGCTTGATGAGCCGGGACACCTTCAGCCATTTGTCCAGTCGCATAATCAGAAAACTCCTCTGTTCAAAAAAAGGAGCGCCGCCAAGCGGCGCTCCCGGGATGGCATGGCTTTACTGGGCCACCGCGTCCTTCAGGGCCTTGCCGGCCTTGAACACGGGCAGCTTGGCCTCGGAGATGGGGATCTCCTCGCCGGTGCGGGGGTTGCGGCCCACCCGGGCGGCCCGGGTCTTTACCTCGAAGGAGCCAAAGCCCACCAGCTGAACCTTCTCCCCCTGGGTCAGGGCCTCGGCAATGGCGTCCACGGTGGCGGTAATGGCGGCCTCGGCGTCCTTCTTGGACAGGTCGGCCTTCTCGGCCACTGCGGCGATCAGTTCGGTCTTATTCATGGTCGTATTCCTCCTAAGAAAGTTGACGGCCCCAAACGGCGGCCTGTCTTTGGTTGGTGCGCTGATCTGGGGCGCTTGTCCCCATCACGGCTTCTGCGTTGGAGCTTCCTCCGCCTTGGCCTGGGCCCAAAGGGCCTCCAGCTCCTCCAGGGGCAGTTCCCCCAGAGGGCGGCCTCCGGCGCGCTCCTCCATCGTCTGGAAGCGGCGGATGAACTTGTCGCAGGCCCGGGTCAGAGCCTGCTCGCTGTCCAGGCCCAGAAAGCGCCCCGCCTTCACCGCGGCGAACAGCAGGTCGCCCAGCTCCTCCTCCGGGTCCCCGTCCCCCTGGGCGGCCCGGCGGAGCTCGTCCGCCTCCTCGGCCAGCTTGTCCAGGGCGGGGGCCGGGTCCGGCCAGTCAAAGCCCGCCTTGGCGGCCTTGCTCTGGATCTTCTCCGCCCGGATCAGGGCGGGAAGGGAGCGGGCCACCCCCTTCAGGGTGTCCGAGGCGGTGCGCTGGTCCTTCTCCTCCCGTTTCTGGGCGTCCCAGGTGTCCAGCGCCTGGGCGCAGTCGTCGGCGTGGGCCTGTCCAAAGACGTGGGGGTGGCGGAACACCATCTTCTGGGCTACGCCGTCCACCACGTCGTCAAAGGTGAAGAGCCCCTCCTCCCGGGCCATCTGGGCGTGGAACACCACCTGGAGCAGGACGTCCCCCAGCTCCTCCTTCAGGTGCTCGGGGTCCTTCTCGTCGATGGCCTCCACCACCTCATAGGCCTCCTCCAGCATGTTCCGCCGGATGCTCTCGTGGGTCTGCTCCCGGTCCCAGGGACAGCCCCCCGGAGCCCGGAGCAGGGCCATGATACGGCGCAGATCCTGGATGTCATAGCGCTCCATATACTGAAAATCTACCACATTCTCGCTTCCTTCGCAAGGTATTTTTTGCTTTTAGCCCAATTCTTTTGCGTATTTCCGCCCCCACAGGGGCCGGAAATACATGGAAGGCCCCGGCGCCGCCCTGAAAACAGACGTTCAGGGCCTTTTTGCGCCATCAGAGATGGAGCATCCGGGCAATCTTTTCGCCCTTGGGCATCAGCATCAGATCGTCTTTTGTAATCGCGCGGAGGGCGATCACCAAAACGCCGTAGATGACCACCGCCACCAGAATGGCCAGGAGGGTGGCCGCGGCGTTGCCGGTGCGGCTCAGCCCCAATATCTCATGGGTAACCGGGTCCGCGGACATAAATATCCCGGTGGCCTCAAACAACTTGGACATCAGGCCGTATACCGCCCAGGCCCCCAGCCCCATGAGGGCGGATGCGGCCAGCGGCTTGGCAAAGACCTGGATATACCTGGGCCGGCGGGGAAGAACCCGGGACATCACCACCAGATCCAGCGTCATGCACAGGGCGAAGCACAGGATGTTCCCCATGGGGGCCCCGTAGATGCCGATGGTGGGCTGGATCACCACGTTGTAGTTGGTAATGATCTTTACCACGCCTCCCGCCACCATGATGATCACCGGCAGGCTCACAAAGCCGTGTGCCTGGAGAACGGAGTTGCACACCAGCATCATGCACACGAACAGGGTGGCCAGGCCCAGAGTGGACAGCAGAGGACCGGCCAGCTGGGGATTCAGGTTGGGGAAGATGAGGGCCATGATGGGCTCGCCCAGGACAAACAGCCCCACCGCCATGGGACAGGCGGCCAGAGCGGAGATCCGCAGGGCGGAGCCGGTGATCCGCCCCGCCCCCCGGCGGTCCCGGCGGGCCAGCGCCCCGGAGACGGCGGGAATGACGGCGGCCGTGACGGCGGCCATCAGGGAGGTGGGCAGGTTATAGATGTTCAGAGCGCCGGAGTAGTTGCCATACAGCGTGCGGCTGATGTTCTCCAGGGCGGCGTGGAGCTCCAGGGAGGCGGACTGCAGGTCGGTGAGGGCGGACTGCTGATCCCGCAGGGCCTCGGCCTGGGCCGCGTACTGGTCCAGCAGGGACATGGAGACGGCGCTGCCATCGGGCAGGGCGGCCTGCCAGGCGGACAGGGCCTCCTTCAGGGAGGCGAAGTCCACAAAGTCCTGATACAGGGTCCAGGTGTCCTGGTTCTCCAGCAGGGCCCGCTGGAGCTGTCCCTGGACCAGGGAGGTGTCGATGACGGTGACGATGCCCACCATGGAGGAACTGATGGTGATGGGGACGGCGATCATCAGCAGGTGCTTGAGGATGGTGGACGGCTCGTCGGGCTGGTCGTCGGCCAGCTGGGGCTCCTGGCTGCGGGTGATCAAAAAGTTCATCAGCATATAGGCCAGGGCCACGATGGTGCCCACCGTCACGCCTGTGATGGCGCCGGCGGCGGCGTGGCTGGCGTCCGCCCCGTGGCCCACCAGCCAGTAGGCCAGCCCCAAGCCCACGGTGAGCTTGCACAGGGCCTCGATGATCTGGGAGACGGCGGTGGGGGTCATGTTCCCGTGCCCCTGGGCATAGCCCCGGAAGGCGGACAGGCAGCCCACGCAGATCACCGCCGGAGCCAGGGCCCGGATGCCGGGGGCGGCCATGCTGTCGTTCATCAGGCCGGCCAGCTGTTCCGAGCCGAAGAACATCACCAGGAAGGACAGGACCCCCAGAATCAGGAACAGGGCCAGGGCCAGCCGGAAGGTGCGGCGCACCTGGTTCCGGCGGCCCAGGGCGTCGGCCTCGCTCACCAGCTTGGACACCGCCACGGGCAGGCCCGCGGTGGAGATGGTGAGCAGGACGGAGTAGATGTTATAGGCGTTGTTGAAGTCGGCGGAGCCCTGCTCCCCGATGATGTTCAGGAGCGGGATCTTGTAGAACATGCCGATGAGCTTGACCACCAGAATGCCTACGGCCAGGATTGCGGCCCCGCCGAAAAAGGTGTTGGGCTTGGACGTACGGGCCACCCGGCGCGGGGGCTGATCGTGCTGCGCCATTCGGAGACCTCCTTAGGTTGAGATAGGAGTTAAGAGAGAGGGAATCAAAATCAGGCGTTGGAGCCAAAGAGCAGAGGGAGGGCATAGCGCTCCACCTCGTACCGGATGCGCTCCAGGTCCAGGGTGAAAAACTCCCCCTTCTCATATATGACCTTCCCACGGGCCATATTCATGTCCACGTTGGAGCCGTGGGCGGCGTAGACCAGATTTTCCGCCACGTCGTGGCAGGGGGTCAGGTTGGGGGCGGAGAAGTCCACCAGGATCAGGTCGGCCGTCTTGCCCGGGGCGATGACCCCTGTGTCCCGGCCCAGGGCCTCCGCCCCGTTCACCGTGGCCATCTCCAGGGCCTGACAGGCGGACAGGGCCATGGGGTCCCGGCGCACCCCGGCCTGGAGGCAGGCGGCCAGCTTCACATCGGAAAACAGGTCGGCGCTGTTGTGGGAGGACATGCCGTCGGTGCCCAGGGCCACGTTCACCCCCGCCCGAAGCATATCCGGGACGGGGGCCACCCCGGAGCCCAGCTTCAGATTGGACCAGGGGTTGTGGACGCAGGAGACGTGCTTTTTCGACATGATGGCCCAGTCCTCCGGCGTGGTGTACACACAGTGGGCGGCCAGGGCCCTCCCGCTGTCCCACACCCCGTACTGGTCCAGGATCTGGGTCGGCGTCCTGCCCCACCGCTCCAGGCACGCCTGGTGCTCTGAGACCGTCTCAGACACGTGGACATGCATATTGAGGCGGTGCTCCATGGCGTAGTCCGCCATCCACCTCCACAGCGGCGGGTTGGAGGTGTACTCGGCGTGGACGGAGGCGTCCACCAGGATCTGTCCGTCATTGGCGCCGTGCCACTCCTCAGTCAGCGCGATCTGGTTCCGGCAGTCGCCGCAGGTTTCAGGGGAGAAGTCCTCCGGGGCGCCGAAATACACCCCCCCGCAGGACAGGTTGGCGGAGATGCCCGCCTCCACGATCTGCCGGGCGATGGTCCCCGTCTTCATATACATGTCTGCCACACAGGTGACCCCCGAGGCGATCATCTCCGCCAGGCCCAGGCCGGTCCCGGCGGCCACCGCCCGCTGGTCCAGCTTGGCCTCGGCGGGGAAAATGAAGTCGTTCAGCCAGTGCTGAAGGTCCTGGCCCCCGCCGTACCCCCGCATGAGGGTCATGGGCAGGTGGGTGTGGGCGTTCACAAAGCCGGGCATCAGCACCTTGCCGGCGCCGTCGATCACCCGGTCAAACGCCCCCTGGGGGCGCTGGGTCCCCACGGAGGCGATCCTGGTCCCCTCCACCGCCACATAGGCGTCCTTTAAAATCCGCCGCTCCTCATCCATGGTGACGGCGGTGACATGCTCCAATAAAACAGACATGAATTGCTCCTATTGCTTCAAAAAAGTTTGCGCCCAGTCCAGTTGGTCCCGGTGGACAAACAGGCGGTACTCCATATGGGCGTCGTGCCGGATATTTGCGTTTCCAAACCGCTCCCGGCTGCCGGACGCCGTCATGGTGGGACTGGTACGGTTTCTGACTTTGTAAGTGAAGTCGATCCCCGCCGCCTCCAGGGCGTCCCGCACCTGGCAGAAGCGGGCGAGGTCGTAGGTGATGAGAAGCTCCGCGCGGTTGAAGATGGTGAGCACGAAAATCCCTCCTGAGTTTCAGACCGGCGGGGGCGTTTCGCCGTCTGCGGACGGCGAGCTTCTTTCTGGATGCCCAGAAAGAAGCCAATGGCCCAGGCCCCTTCTCTTGGCCTTTCGGGGCAATTCACCTTCAGCCCCTCCCCTGCGACAGGG
>ERZ1106929.920-NODE-920-length-28926-cov-23.289876_pt1 | contig 28926 bp, 19 predicted proteins | sample MGYA00403662_ERZ1106929 | MGnify/ENA primary metagenome ERZ1106929 (study PRJEB35170, sample SAMEA104062442) | human gut metagenome | biome: human gut; feature: human-associated habitat; material: faeces | place: Denmark | collected 2013-02-20 ... | reverse complement strand
TTTAAACAAATCTGCTTCCCCCATCGTTCAGAGATGGGGGTTTTGAAGAGCTTCCATTATCGGCTGTTTGGAACGTGGAGTTTTCAGTGGCGCCAAAAGTGACGCCGGCGCTGTCAATGAGAGTTGCAGAATTATTACCCGTTGGACCAGTGTTAACCCTGAAAACATCAGACATGATGAAATTGCCTGCGGGTTCCAGTGCCCCGTTTTGACTATTTCCTTTCGATTTATTGTTGATGGTTTGGCCTAGATTATTTTTACCCATACTCATCACTGTTGATCCAAGACCAATTAGTCCACTAGTATTTGTGGAGCTCAACAAACTAGTTGTGTCGGCGTTATGGGATGGCAAGGTTGTAGTGTTGCCTCCAATGCTTGGAGGCGTTTTGTCGTTCTGATTATTTAAGATTGTATTCAGATTGTTTGAGGCACCACTATTAAAGGATAATCCAGAGGCGTAATTGAACTCATTTGCGGAATTGCCTTGTCTGCTAGCATTGGTACTAAACATGCTTGTATTCTGAGTGCCGAAATTCGCCGATTCATTCGTCCCGTACGTAGTACCGGAGTTTCTGGTGACGCTCCAACCATCGTCGCGATTGACGCTGTTGGTCACGCCGGTGCCCGAAACGGACTGGACCCCAGAGTTCGTGGCAAACGAACTTGCATTGGTCGCAACAGACGACGTGCCAAAGTTGTTCGCGTCTTGAACAGCGTTCATGTTCGCTGTATCGGACGAGACGCCCAGGTCGGACTTGCGGACGTTCATGGCAGTCATCTGTCCTGCGGAGCGGTCGAAGGCCGCCGTACCTTGAGCGAGTTCGACCTTGTGCGTGTTCGGATCCGCCCAGCTGCTCGAAGTGTCGGTCTTGTTGGCGGACACGTTGTTGAGAGATGCGTTGTTGAGGGAGGCGTTGCCGGCGGACACGTTGCCCATGGCAAGCTGGGAGCCCTGAGCCTGAGCTGCCGAGGATGCGGGGGCGAGAACGGAGGAGGTCATGGCGGTGAGGGCCATGTCGCTGCCCTTTGCGACGGCGTAGGCGAGCACGGGGACGAGCCACAGGAGCGAGCCCGCCATTGCCTGGGATGTGGCGCCTGCGTCCCGAATCATGGTGGCGGCCGCAAGGGTCACGCCGCCGGCGGAATGGACAAGCTGGTTCATCGGCTCCATGTCGAGGTGCAGCGTGAGGTAGTTGATGATGGCGGTGATCGGCGCCCAGAGACTCACGGAGATGAGGAGCGTGAAGTAGGCGCGGCAGACCATTGCGCCGCCTGCACCCGTGCCGAGCATCATCAGGAAGACCATGGGCCAGAGGCCGATGACGGTGAACTCAAGGATGTTGCGAAGCTTCGGGAGGGCCGATCGGGCCATTTCGCTCAGGGTTCTGTAATTGATCTCGGAGGCGAGGTTGCCCTGGGAGCGTGCAATGGCGACGCCTGCCGAAAGAGGCGCCTGACCGGCCTTGGCTGCAAAGGTCATGGTGGTCTCCGGGATCGCGGACATCATGAGGGACTGTCTGAGAGATTCCGCCATGGTGCGCGAGACGCCGAGCATGAGAGATTCGGCCTGCGGAATGGCCGTGGAGAGGGCCGCGTTGACGCTGTCCTTGAAGTCGACGTTGAGCTTGAGGCGCAAGCGGGACTCAAGGGCAGGAATCTCGGTCTTCTCGAGGGTTTTCTTGAGTTCTTCAGCCGCCTCCGTGCAGGTCAGGACCTTGTTGTTCATGAACACGCGACGTGCCGGATTGACCCAGCCTTTGGTGGATATGAGTGCATTGATGTCGGGGGCGTTGAGGAGCTCCTGACGCTTGACGGAGTTCTCGAGAATTTCGGGAACGATGCAGCGTTCCGTGAAGTTGGTGAGCGACATCTTGCCGTCGGCGGTGATGGGCTTGACGGAGAGCATGGTCGTGACGACGCGCTGCGGGAAGGCGACGCCGAAGCGTGTGTAGCGTGCCGCGTCCACGTCTCCGAAGGCCGTTTCGAACGATTCGGTGAGCCAGTAGGAGGCGCGGGAGATGACGGATGCGGGCCATCCGATGCCGAGCGGGATGTTTTGAACGACCTGAACGTTGGCGGAGCGCACGTCTCTCACGGCGATGTTGACTCGGGGAACGAATGCGGCTGAGAAGATGAAGACCATGGCTGCGATCCAGACGATGAGGTCGCCGCCCCTGTAGCGGACGGCGGCGCCTGCGGCTGCGCAGATGAGGCCGAACAGGGCGACGCAGAGGAGGAGCGAGCGGTAGTCGTCCGTGCCCGTGATGAGTGCGAGGGTCGTCCAGAGGTCGGCCACCTGCGCTCCGTTCCAGTATGCGTAGAAGTCAAGTGCTTCGGTTGTCATGAGGATTCCTTACTGGGTGATGCCGCTGCCCGGCATCGTGGAAAGCGCTTCGATGGCGGAGTCACCGTAGATGGTGCGCTGAAGGTGAGAAATGTAGGAAAGGAGACTCGAGACCTGGGAGACCCTGCCCGACATGACCTTTTCACGGCTCAGAAGCTCGGCTCGAAGGACGTCGCAACGGGCGACAAGCGTTTGGGCGTACTCGGTCGCCTGACTGTTGGCCGATTTGGCGGACGAGGACGATACGACGCTCTTGGCGTCCTCGGTGAGCTGTCCGACTGCGGTGAGGATCGCCTCGTAGGCAGCGACCTGAGCGAAGGTCTGGAGCATGCCGTCGGAGAAGTTGATCATTCGCGGTGAGGCGGCGAGTTCGGCCAGTTTGAGAAGCGGCAGGGAGGAGATCGTGGCGAGCATGGTCATCTCTTCTGCAGTGACTCTGGAGACGTCCCTGTAGACAAGCGAACTCCTGTAGTTCGTCATGGCCTTGTAGATCTGGTTGTTGAGATTGACGTCGCTGTAGATGGTTCTGGTCGGATTGAGGCACTTGTCCTTTTCATCGCACTTGTAGACGACGGCCTCCGTGGGAATCTTGTCCGAGCCGGGTTCGCCGAGGACGGCGTTGAGAAGGTCGAGTGCGGGGTAGTTGCGCTCCTCGATGGTGGTGCTCGTGCCCGAGCCCTTCTTGACGAAGACGCGGGTGCCGATGAGCGACATCATGACCTCGCGCTTTTCCTGAGTGAGGCGCTGAGAGCCCTTGCCCGAGATGAGGAGGGCCCAGGTGAGATTGAGTTCGGAAGCCTCGACGATGTTGCCGCCGGTGTCAGTGCGCGTGGGCGCGCTGGAAACAACCTTGCCGCCGTCAGCACGGGTGAGGGAGTCGGCGTCGTGAGCGTCTTCGGCCTGACCGAGACTGCGCAGGGAATTCCTCGCCTTGTGGCCGAGTGTCGAGATCCATTCGTTGGGTCCCGCGTTCATGATGTTCTCGGCGACCTGACAAGAGTCTCCGAGCATGCTGGCGTAGCGCATGAGCATGTCGCGGAACTGAGAGATCTGTTCGTTGAGGTCGGGTGCGAGCGACTGGAGGGCTGCATGGAAGGCGAGCCCGGGCAGGGCCGTGCCGATCGAGCGCACGAAGCTCACGAACTCGTCCTTCGACGGAATGGAGAAGGCGCCGAGGAAGACGTCGATGCCGCCGCAGCCGGCCTTGAGTTCGGGCCCCTGAAGGTAATAGGGCTGGAAATCCTCACGATTGGCCTTGAGGATGAAGCGGCCGCCCGTGACGGTGTCCATCGAGGCGGACGCGTAGAGGCCCGGAGCCGTGTAGCTGCTCTGAAGGCTGGCGTCGTCATAGAACTCCTGAAGGAACCCGGCCTGAGAGGTACAGGGCGGGAGCGCAAGGAGGACGAGGAGAGGCAGAAGCGCCGGCTTTGGCAGATGAGGTGCAAATGAGTTTCTTCTTTTCATGGGCTGAGTCTCTTGGCTGGAGATTGTTCGTGAATCAATGTGTTGGTCGGCGTACGGCGTCAGCGAACGGGTTGCGGGTTGAGGGTGGCGTCCGCGTGAGGGATCACGACGGGCGGCGTGTCGGAAGTTTGGGCGGGCGGCATCCTGAGCGCCGGATCGGGCGGCAGGAGCGCAGAGCCCGAGGGCGCGGCGCGGCCCCTGATGTGCGGCGTGTCTTCAAAGCCCGAGGGGTTCGAGAGGATGAAGACGAGTCGGCGCGAGAGCTCCTCGCCCGAAACCGCGCCAGCGGCAATGAGCATGCCGTCGCGACCGGCGAGGCCTCCGCGAAGGAGTGCGAAGTCGGGTCGGGACATGGCCTTGGGGTTGGGCACGAGAATGACGGCGGGGAGTGTGTTGACGCCGAGCTTCTTCGCACGGTCCGCGTCGGGCTGCACGAGGTCGAACCCTTCGAAGCCGGGAACGGCAGAGCCGGCGGCGGGCGCATCGATGCCGTCGGCAACGGCGAGGAGTTCGAGTCCCCAGGTGTTGGCGAATGCACGAACGGGTCCGGCGGCGACCTGCGTGAGGGGATCGCCCTTTTTGCCGATGAAGAGAAGGCCGGCGTCGCCCTGAAGGGACTTGACGAGCGCATGCGACTTATCGCGCTTCATGGCACCGAGCTCGACTGTGGCGAAGTTCGCGGACGGTGCGGTCGTGGTCCAGTCGTAACCGGGGTTCAGCATTCGGCCGAGCTGCCAGGCCTGCGCAAAGCGGGCGGAAAGCGCGAGAAGGTGCGCGTTGATCGCCTGATAGGACTGCATGTTGGCGGGCGACGGATTCATGATGGCCGTGTTGAGGCGGCGTTCGCGTTCGGCTCGAAGATCCTCGACGGTCTTGAAGGCGGTGAAGTCCTCGGGGTCGAAGGGCTTTTCATCGGGCTTGACGACAGACTGGGGTTCGGGCGGCTCGACGGTAGAGCCGGGACGCATGTCGGGCACCTCGTTGTCGCCGTAATAGAGGAAGGGACGATCGGGATCCGCCCAGACGTCCTCGTCCCACCAGGTGGACGGATGACGAACGTCGGGTGCATCGTGAGGACGAGCGGGGGCGGAAGACGCAAATTCGCCCTGCACATTCGAAAGGGATGAATCGAGCGGATGGCCGCCTGTTGACGGAAGAGGTCCTGCGAATGCGTCAGCAACGGTGCCTGCAAAAAGGAGCGGGCTGAGCGCGGCGAGGATCATTCCGGTGATGATGTTGATCTTCATGGTCGGTGTTTGAATGGACGAGAGGTTCACTTCGAGCTCGGGGTGGAGGGGCCGCCCGTGCCGTCGGGTTTCGTGGGCTGGTCTTTGGAGGCGACGGTGTCGGAAGCGCCGGGGAGCCTGGCCGTAGTGGCGAGTTCCCCCTTGACCATGGCCTCGATGCGTTCCCTGGCGCGTGCGGCTGCGGCCTCGGCGGAAATGTTTCCTCGGGCCGTGACTTCCTTGACGATGTCGGCGATGAATTCGGAGAGGTCCATCTTCGAGAAGTCGAGCTTTGCGAATTCGTCGATCGTGAAGCCGCGGGCGTCGGGCTTGATGGGGTTGCCGAAGTCGCGTCCGAGCTGCGGGCGGCCCTGCTCGTTGAGAATGCGGGCAAGGCGGGAGTTGAAGCAGACGTGCTTTTCGGCGGTTTCGACGCAGCCGAGCCCCGTCACTTTCTTCTCGCAGGTGGTGCCCACGTAGTGGCAGAGTCGCTGGGTCTTCGCGAGCGCGGTGCGCTGGTCCGTTGCGCGGCAGCTCTGGTACTTGTTCCAGAACTGGCTGGCCATGGCGGAGACGAAGCCCGCGGACGAGAAGTTGAAGGTCCAGCCTGCGGCCTCGGAGTACTGAGCGGTTGCACCCCAGAAGGAGAACGTGGGGGAGTAGGCACCCGTGCCCGACGAGCCGTAGATCTTGTTGAGGAGCCACGAGGTCTTGTCCGACCAGGAGAGGAGGTCGTAGACGTAGGGCGAGCCGATCCACTTGACGAATTCGACGCCTGCGGCAACGCCGAAGAGGAGGTACTGGCCGAAGGCGGCGTTCGAGGTGTTGGGGGCAGCGTCGGCGCGGCAGCAGGTCTCGGCCGCCATGCGGTCGCGGCAGGTGGAGACCGTGCCGCCGAAGAATTCGTTGACGTTGGTGTCGCCGTAGACGGAGAGCTGCCGTCCGATCTCAAGCTGAAGGATTGCGTCGATGAAGTCGCCGTCGGCCGTGTCGCCCACGTCCTGGCACTGGTCGCCCACGCAGATCTGACCGTCGCAGACCTGGCCCACGGAGGCGGAGAGGCCGGGACGCGTGCACGAGTAGACGCGTGAGGGTCGGGGACAGTCGGTGCTGCCGTCGGAGCAGGTTTCGGAGACGAGCTTGCAGGACGGGTCCTTCTCGTACTCGAGACATTCGTTGCCTTCGGCCCTGCAGGTCCACTTCTCCTCCCATGCCCAGCAGGCGCGGTAGGCGGGACGGCCTTCAACAAAGCGCAGGCCCTCGCCCTCGATGCAGGTGCGCGACGCCAGTATGCAACCCGACGAATTGTCGGTGGTGCTCGCGCGCGAGAGGAGCGAAAGGGAAGCAGTCATGACGGAGCCGTCGTCAAGGAGACAGTCGTCGCTCTCGCGCCAGTTCGTGACCGTCATGGCCTTGAGGAAGGTGGCGGGTGAGACGGATTCGGAAGTGACGGACTCCGTGCAGACATAAGTCGACTCGGTTCGGCGACAGTTGCCGTCGGCGTCCGTGAGGGTACATTTGGGCTCGGCCGCAAGCATGCAGTCGCCCGAACCCGAAAGGTTTTTCAGGGGGGCGCAGGTGTCGGTCGACGACGATGTGCAGGTCATGGTCGTGCGGTATTCGAGACAAGGGAGGACGCCCGTGGGGTCGGTCTTCACGCAGACCTTGGAATTGACGGTGCAGTTTTCGCCCCGGGCGGCCGCATCCTCGAGCTCCTTCCGGCAGGCCGAGTCGTCCTCGGTCACGTCGCCGGGCGTCGTCACGACGTCGTCGGTGATGATGTCGTCGCCGATGATTTCGTCACGCGTGCAGCGATAGGTCGAGGACCAGCGCACGCACACGCCGTGTTCCTCGGTTTCGCAGACGGGGTCGGTGAGCTTTTGGCAGCCCGCGAGTTCGAGCTTCTGGCAGGAGGCCGCGCCGTCGACGGAGGGACAGAGGATCGTGCGTTCGGTCACCCAGCAGACGGGATTGGCGGAGACGAAGTGTCCCTCCCAGTTTTCGACCTCAATGTCGCGCGCGTCGTCGTCGAGGCAGACTTCGGCCCCGATGATGCAGCCGGCAGGGATTTCGCCCTTGGTTTCCTTCGAGTATGAGACTGTGACGGAGGTGTCGTCGATGCGGATGCCTTCGCCCGAGGGTTCGGACTTGCAGACAAAGTCTGTCGTGGTCTCGAGGCAAATGCCGCCGGACTCGGCCGAACAGACGGGCGCGGAGAGCGTGCAGTCAGTGAGCGTCGGATTGGCGTCGACCGTGCAGCGAGAGCCCGCGGGATTGAGCGTCACGCAGGTGAAGGTGTTCTCGTAGCGAATGCACTTCCCGGAATTGTTGTTCTCGGCGCAGACGCGGTTCTCGAGCGTGCAGACGGGATCAGCCGCCAGAACGAGGTTCGGCAGCGGGAGAAGAAGAGGGAGGAGCGAAAAGAGGCGGCGCATGTCAGGAGCCCTCCGCAGTCGCAGCCGTCTTGGGGCGGATCGAGGCGCAGTGGTCGACCCATTCTTCCTTGATGTAGTAGGACTCGTTCACGTAGGTGAGGGTGAGCCTCATGGAGCCCGTCATGTAGCCGTTGTAATAGACGCGGGCTCCGAGCTTTGCCGTGCAGGTGGGGCCGGAGCATTCACGCTTCGTCCATTCGTAGTCGGCCTTGCAGCTGCTGTTCGTACGGTGGGCGATGTTTCGGAGGGTGTAGCCGAGCGAGATTCGCGTGGACTTGAACCCCTTCACCTGGATGGCCAGATAGGAGGAGTTGCCGCAGGTGTGCTGGCCGATGAGGACGTCGCCGTCGGAACAGGGGTCGTGGCTGAGACTGTATTCACCGTTGACGCGTGCGGTGGTCTTGTCGCCCAGGACGCAGCCGTGGTCGTTGTTCGACTCGAGGACTTCACTGCACTTGACCGTTTCGGTCGTGGCGTCGGTGGAGGTGCACACGCCCGAGAAGATCGCGTGTGCGACGGCCGAGGTCTCTTCGGTGACGGTACCGGAGGCGGCGGAGGATTCCTTGCCGAAGAAGCATCGCTCGGTCCAGACGGAGGATGCGGGCTTTCCTGAGACGGTCGTGAGGCAGGAGCGCTCGGAGGACGTGCCTTCGCCTTCGGCGCATGCAAAGTACTTTGCCGTGACCTTGCCGATCTCGACGGGGCTGATGCGGCAGGCCTTCTCGTTCCACCAGCCGCCCGCTCGACAGGTCTTCGTCACCTCGACGGGGTCGGCTTCGATGGTCACGTCCTTGCAGGTGCCGTTGTCGTCCGGCGTTACGGTCGGATTGTTGACGATCTCGTCGCGGCCCGCGAGCACGTCCTCGCCGATGACGGGACGCTCCGGAAAGCCCTTGTCGAGCACCTGAATGGCGCGGCAGGTCGTGTCGGTCTTGCCGCGACACTCGATCACGGTGGCTTCGGCCGAACCCGTGAGCGTGCCCTTGCCGTCGGCCCAGAGGTTCTTGACGTCGTCCAGACCTTCGGTCGACCCGCCGCCCACGGCATCAAGCACACCGTCGTGGTTCGCCATGATCCCGTCGATGTCGGGAAGCTGAGTGTTGCGCGCAGCGGCAACGGCCTCGGAAACCGTCACGGCATGCGAGGGCGGGGCAATGGAGAGACCGAGCGCGAACGTCATGAGTGAAATGAGACATCGAACGGGAACTGTACGGGTCATGGCTCTCAAAGAGGTGTAGAGATTGGGTTCCAGGGTGCGCTTTTGGGTGTTCAGGGCGCGATTCGGCCGAGCGGCGTTTCGTCGAGTACGGTTTGAAGGGCGGCGACGCGGGTGCGGTCCGATTCGTCCATGACGGCGTCGGCGAGCGTGCGACGCCACTGAGAAAGGGCCGAGACGATGGAGGCCGTGCCCGAGACCGCATAGACGTTGCGGCCGATCGTGAGGAGAACGGCGGGTGCGGTGGGCGCGGCGGTCATCACTTCGTAAACCTCTTCGGTTTTCGCATCGAGCCTGCCGCCCGCCTCTAGACCCTCTTCGGCAAGGGCCAGAAGGAAGGCGAAGCGTTCAGGATGGATCGCGGCTCCGAAGCCTGCGTCAACGAGCGGCGCAAGACGTTCGGACGTGGCTTCGAAGTCGGTCCGGTAACCTGTCGGGGTGCGCGTCACGGGGAGACCTCGAACGAGGACCTCGACGTCCGCAGCGTCACCCACGAGCTTGAGTTCCTCGGCCGCCGTCTCGACGAGCGAGGACGTCATCCCCGTGTCGAGCAGAATCGTGATGCGGGGTCGCCAAGTGTTCGAGTTGTCGGACTTCGAGTCCGAAAAGGCTTCAGGAGACGAAGAGGCGGAAGGCGCGGCGGCGAGCTCAGTAGACGGAGCCTTCTCCACTTCACGGACCTTGGGCGCAATCGTGGCGGGCGAGGGTTCGAGAGCAGTGCCTGCGGGTTCTGAGGCGAAGGCGACGGGGAGGAGAAGGCAGGAAAGGGCGGCAGCGCCGAGCGTGGACACAAAATTCATGACGGCTTTCCTATTAATGGAGGGTTTTCGATGCAGCGGGGCGCACGGCGGGTGCGGAGAGGTCGATCGACTCCTTCGAAGCAAGGCCGGCGGGGACGGGCGAATCCGGAATCCCGTCGGCATTGAGCGCAGGGGTCCAGACGGAGATTTCCGACGGCGTGAGTTTCACGAGGGCGGGCCAGTGATTGAGACCGAGACGGCGCGTGAGGACCGAGCCCTGGCCTGCCCAGACGCGAGTGCCGAGCTTTTCCTGAGCGAACGCAACGCTGCCCGCCGCCACGACGGGACGAATGGCGAAGGAGACGGTGGAGAGCATCCTCATCGCGAAGTTGACCTGGCCGCCCGCACGGGAGTCGAAGAAGAGAAGGAGGCGGCTCACGTCGTTGAAGAGCTCGGCGCGCCTGATGTCCTCAACCGAAAGACCCGTGGGTCTGCGAATGAGCGTGGTCTTGACGGCCATCGGACGGAATTCAGGAAAGACCGGGGACCGCATCCATTGAATGAGCGTCTCTTCCTTTCGCTTCACACGGCGGGACCATTCGCCCGACTCCACGGCAATGCGGGCGTTGGCCTTGAGGATCTCCTCGAAGTCGGGATCCGACGAGGTCTGCACGGGATGGTCGGCAATGAGCGTCGTCACCTCGTAGTGTTGAGAAGGTTCGGACGTGCAGGCGGCTTCGGCCGAGTCGGCAAGGCTGATCAGGAAGACCGATGCGGCGGCCGGAATGCAGACGAGCAGGCAGAGGCGAAGCGCCGAGGCGCCGAGGCGCTCGATGAGGTTGGGCCTCACGAAAAGGCTCCGGCTGATGGGGTCGTCGGGCGCAAAGGGCGGCGTGTCGTTGGATTCGTGCTTCATGAGAATCTCCATTGCCTTTCTGTGGTTTTTTGGTTTATGAATTCCCGCAGGGGGTTTGAATGCAGGGTGTTGTCGGGGTCATCCGCCCCATTTGGCGGACATCGAGCAGCAGTCGCGGCGTCGCCAGACGAGTACCACGCCGTCCTCGCCGCCGGGACTCCAGCTCTTTCCCGAGCCCGAGACGACGGTGGTGCGCCCGAGCGGGCTGCAGCAGGAGCCGTCGGTGTTCTTCCCCGAGTGCGCGGGCCAGACGAGCTGGGTGCGCCAGACGTCCTTTCGCATCAGGGGCTCGTAGAAGGACTCGCAGAGCCCCTTCGAGCCGTGGGCGGCAAGAAGCAGCCCCTCGCGCGAGAGCTTCATCGCAAAGCGGTGGGTCATCAGCTGCCAGACGGCCGTGTGGGAGGTGAGCGAAGCGCTCCAGCCCGTGAGCGGAAAGACGTTCCCCTGACAGCCCGAGCACCAGTAGAGGGAGTTCTGGGGAAGGCCCGAAGAGGCGGACGTGCAGTCGGCGGCGCACGCGCCCTGGGCGATCGGATTCGCAAAGAGCGCGGCGTCCGGGTTCAGGATGAAGCTCGAGAGCGTGTCGTCCCATAGGGGATCAAGTTCGGACATGTAGGCGAGGTCGAACGTCTGCTGGTCCAGACACCCGTCGTCAAGGAGCGCCTCGAGAATGAAGAGCCAGGGCGTCGCGTACCAGTGCACCTGACGAAAGTCCGTGTGCCGCTTCATCGAGCCGTCGGGCTCGTGCGAATGCACCTTCACGTGGTCTGAGATGCGAAGCCCCATGTCGCCCATGTTCACGCCGCCCATCGAGGGAAGACACCCCGCATGACGAACGATCTCCGCCGTGCGAAGGGGCTCCCAGAAGCTGAACGTGACGCCGGCCCTCAGGTTGAGGCCTTTGCCACAGGTGCAGAACGGCCCGCCCGCACCCGTGTCGGGGTCGGGCAGAACCGAGGTGGTGAGCGAGGCCTTGCCGCCGATCTTCACGGGAAAGACGCAGCTCCAGCAGACGTCGGTCACGGGATTGAGGATCTTGCCCTGACAGACCGTGGCGGCGTTCACCGTGTGGGCCGCGACGAACATTGCCGCGCCCGCAAGAAGAAAGGAAAGCGGGCGCATCAGGCGTTCTCCTCACGTCGGACGAGACGGGCGGCCCTTTGGGCCTTGCGTTCTTCGCGCTGCTTTGCCCTGCGTTCGGCCCTTTGGGCAAGCTCGGCCTCACGGAGTTCGCGTGCGCCGTCGGCGAGCTTTTCGAGAATCGAGGTCATTTCGTTTCTCACGGCCACATAGTTCTCGCGCTGGCGGGCGGCGGCTTCGAGTGCCTTTTCGTCGACTTCAAGCCCGCGGCGAGCGGAGTTGTCGAGCGCAAGCGTCACGGAGAGGAGCGACTTGAAGCGCTCGGCCCAGACGCAGGCTTCGGCTCCCGTGAAGGCGGGAACATTGCCCGCTCTTGCGGCTTCGTCATAGGCGTTGATGAGACCGATTTCGGCAAGGGTCTTCATCCAGGGGGCGAGCTTCTCGCCGTCGCGAAAGCCCTTCGGGTCGACGCGGCCCGTGGCGCAGGTCACCGTAAAGCCGCCGAGGCGGGGTTCGATCAGACAGGGCGTCTTGTCGACGGCAAGGAGCGCACGCAGAAAGCCGCGCGTATCGACGACGAGCGGAATCTCCCACGCGTCGAACGGATTCATCGCGGGGACGCTGTCGCCCGCATAGACGACGGCAGTCTGCGGATCGGCGGTCCAGCAGTCGGTGACGAGCTTCACTGTGTAGGCGTTGATGCGGTCGATGAAGACGAGCGGACGACGGTGCTTCCAGACGTCGGCAGCACCTCGTCCGAAGAGAAGCGAACGGCCGACGGCCAGATGCACGCGCGAAGAACGCTCGGACGTGAGCGCATGGGCCCATCGCACGAGTCCTGCGGCACGCGAGACTTCACGCGAGGCCAGATGGCCGTCGTGACGGGCATCCCAGGGAATGGCGTGGTACGTGCCCGTGAGCCTTGCGGTGACGGCGGGGCAGAGCGCGCGCTCGCGGGCTTCGCGTTCGGAAATCCCCTCGGGATCCTTCTCGCAGGCCCTCGTCATGGCGCGGGCATGGCGTTCTGCCGCGAGGCCGCACGCTTCGAGCACGTCACGGGCTTCGGAAACGGTGAGCGTGTCGAGCCTTGAGGCCAGACGCCTGCCGTTGGCCACGAGGCCGTCGTGCCCGAGACGCAGGAGCGCTGCCATCACGGCCTCGGCCGTCGCACCGCCCGTACCCTTGAGGTACTGCGAAAGTTCGACCGTCAGAAAGCCCGCGGCCGACACGTCGGGCCAGGAGCGGATGCGCCTCCGGAGCGCACGCTCGTAGAACTGCTCTCCGGGCTCCACGGCGACGTTGCTCTTCGGTGCGGGCGAGACGGGCGCGGAGCCCTTCACGCCTGAAGGCGGGGTCACTTGATTCATGTTTGTGCTTTTTATCGAATGGCTGTTTTCAGCGTTGTTTGTCAGCGGTTTTTGACGGATGCTTCGGCGGAGGCCGAAGGCGCGGTCGTCGTGGCGTTGGGGACGGCCGTCATGGCGGCGGAAAGCCCCGAGGGACTCATGAGGCCCGAGACCACTTCGCGTGCGGCAGCGGCAGACACGTTCTTGAGGCCGAGGCGCTCGATGACGAGGTTCGTCACGTCAAGCGTGCGGCCCGTCGTGGAGTGAGCGGGGTCGGGCATGGCCAGCACGGCGGCTCGGGAGAGGACCGGCGCACCCGCCATGTCGGCGGCCTCCATCACGGCGGCCCTGAAGAGACGGTCGTCAAGCGGCAGCGACATGCGCGAGGCTTCGTTGTCCGTGACGATGATCTTTCTGAGTTCACCTGTCAGGTACACGCTGTCGACTTGAGGAGCCGTGCGGCCCGTCGGAATTCCCCTGGCGTCAAGGAGCGCCGTCATCAGCATCAGGTTCCTGATCTCCTCGTCGGCCACGACGGCCGTGACCGATACGGGCGTGTGCATGACCGTGAGGTCGGGCACGACCGACTTCGCCGTCGTCCAGGCGGCAAAGGCGGCCACGGAAGAGACGCAGGCAACGGCAAGCGCCGCCCTCAGACACCCCTCGAGCCCCGACCAGCGTGCATGAAGGCGGTTGAGCCTTTCACGAACGATGTCAAGACGCGATTCGCGCTCCTCTTCTTTACCGCCTTCGGCCTTCCAGGCGCGAGTCTGGTGCGGGGTCGGAAAGCCGCCGAGCGTCTCGTGCGTGCCCGTGCGGACGGGAACGCGGGGACCGGGCTTAGGCCCGCGGCAGGAGACCCGCCGGTCTCGGGATTCACTCTCCGCCATCACGTCCTTTTCCCAGGCATCCATGCGGCGGGCATAGGCTTCGTCACGCTCGACCTGAGGACGTTCGTCCTCGTCAAACGCATAGCGCGGCGGACGACGCACGTCGACCAACGCGTTCTGCTCGGCCTCGGCATCGCGAACGCCGTTTCCCCAGAGCGAGTTCCAACCCTTGCTGCGGGCGTCCTCGTTCCGGTCGGGAACGGAATCCGAATCACCTTCCTGAGAGGGATCCTTCTCGAACGCAGGATTGCCGCGCTCCATCTGCTCGATCTTCTTGGAGACCAGCATCGAAGCCAGTTCGGCACGCGTGGGCTGGGTGCGGGCGTGAAGCCTGAGAAGGGCCTGCCTCGCCGTATGCTCGGCATCAATGCGCTCGGCCTCGAGGTCCACGGTCCTTGACGGATCGGCGGGTTCCTCAACGGGCGGCTTGACGCGCACGGGCGTGCGGCGGCCGGAGAGAACCTCGGTCGCGTGATAGGGACGGCCCTGACTGTCGAGCTCAACGGGTTCGGGGTCCTCGGCCGCGGGACGGATCACGGAAACGGGCTTCTTCACGGGCCGGTCGGCAGAAGACTGATCGTCATCGTCGTCAGGCTCGTCATCATCGATCTCATCGTCGTCGGCCGATTCGCAAACCGAGACCGCCGGGTCGGGAATGTCGTCGTAGTCCTCCTCTTCGTCTTCTTCGCCGTCGATGCCGATGATTCGGGAACCGTTCGGGGACTGACTGACGGAAGGCTTGAGGACAGGCGAAGATGCCGCTTCGTTTGTTTCGTCCGCGGGTTTCCCGCGGACTTCTCCGGGCGCAGGACGGTCGTCCGCCTTCATGTCCGTCATGACCCCGGACGGGGCCTCATCCATCAGCAGGGAGAGGACGGGCTTGACGTGGGGGACGGGCGCTGCGGGTGCGGCGGACGTGACCGGGCCTTCGGGCTTCTTCGCGGCTTTCGCTTCCTGCGTTTTCTGAGCGGGCTGGCTATCCGTCTTGGTTTCGACCCTCGGCTCGACCTGTTTCGGAGCCTTCTGAGTCTCCTTGGGCTCGGACTTCTGCGCCGTTTTCTGCGCGGGCTTCGCTTCGGGCTTTTCCGAGGGCTTCTTCACGTCTTCGGTCCTGGCCTGCTGAGCCCTGGCCTTTGCCCGGGGCTTCTTCGCTTTCTCCTCGGACGGGAGAAAACGTCCCGTGGCGTCACGCTCGGGCATCTTGACGGGGGCGGACGGCTTCTTTGCAACGGCCTTCTCGTCGGACGTCGCCTCGTCCTTCTTCCTGTTGATCTGCGGCATGGCGCGCACGGTCTGCAGGGGTGGAAGGCCGGCGGATTCTCCTGCGGCCGCGGGTTCCCTGCGCTCGGGCATTGCGCCTGCACGGGCCTTCTCGATCTTGTCCTGAAGGGCGTCGTCGGCTTCCTTCGCGGTCTTCCTTCTTGCCGTCGTGCTCGCGCCTCGGGCCGACTTCGGCTCGATCGAGTGCTTCTTCGGAGCGGAGGCCTTGTCTGACTTGTCGGTCTTTTCCGTCTTTTCGCTGCTGTTCTTTTGTTCGGTCATCGGTCGGATTCCTGATTTCGGTTGAGGGCTGCAAGGGCTTCGGGCGTGGGTTCGAATGCGCCGTTGGCGACGGCGCTCACGGAAGCGGCCATCGTTGCACCCGCCTCGCGCCATGCATTGACGGCGGAGACTTCGGCGGGCAGCGACGAGTAGAGGATCTGCATGAAGCGGTCAAGCACGAGGCGTCCGATCGCGGGCGGCGCATCGCCCACCTTCACGATCATTTCGGACCACGCTCCGCGAACGGTCGTGAGTGACGGCAACGCTGCCCTGAACCACGGGTCGGTCGCGAGCTGCCCCTTCGCCTCAAGGCTCGAAAGACATTCGGCGTCCTGCCTCAGATAGATGCGCGTGTCGGCGCAGCTCCAGGCGGCCTCGGCCGTCTCGCTCTTGAAGAAGTCTGCAAGCGACTGCGTGGCAACCACGAACCCGCCCTTGTGCTTTCGCGCACGACGAAAGCCCGAGGCGATGAACTTCCCGCTGTGGCCCGAACCCATCAGGTCCCAGGCTTCGTCGATGAGGACGAGCTTCACGGTACGGCGGTCGAGCGACATCGTCTTTTCGATCCAGAGCATCAGCGTCATCAGAACCGCCTGACGAAGCGCGGGGTGAGCGGAGAGGCCCTCGAGCTCGAGCACCGTAAGGCGACTGCTGAAGTCGATCGGACGGCCCGAGCCGTCGAACCAGCGCGCGAGCGGACCATTGAGGTAGGGCTCGAGCTGCATGCGCAGGTCGTCAAGTCGCCGGTCGTGAACGGCGCGTTCGGCAAGAAGCGCATCGAGGTCGGCAAGGGTCGCAAGCCTTCCCTGCATCGCCGCCATCTGAGCGGCCGAGGCCGTGAGCTGAATGAGCACGCTGCGCTCGAGGTCGGGAAGAGGACGGCCGGGCGAGACGAGTTCGCCCAGAATCGACACCACCGATTCGATCCCTTCGGAGCGGTCGTCGCCCGCAAGGGCCTCGAGGATCGCAAAGGGATTGAGATCCCAGACGTGCTCCTTGTCGAAGACGAGAAAGGCCCCGTCGAGCACCGCGCAGGTTTTTTCATAGGAGCGCCCCACGTCGATGATCCAGACGAGCCCGCCCTGCGCGAGGCAGCTGAAGGCCAGCTGGTTCATCACGACGGACTTGCCCGAACCGGGCTTGCCCACGATTGTCACCGAATAGTTCCCGCTCGCGTTCGCAAAGGGATCCACGTGCATGATCTGGCCTCGACGGCCCACGAGCGTGAGAAGCGGAGTCCTGCGGTCTCGGTCGTCGCGAATCGGCGTTCCCTGCCACTCGGTCATCACGGGCGAGCCGCAGATGCCGGTCGCAAGAGTCCTGCGCTGTATGCGGAAGCTCCTCTTCATGTCCTCGACGAGAAGCGGACCCGCACACATCGGAAGGGCTCCCATCAGGGCCTGCGCATGAAGGCAGGTCGTGCGCCTCACGTCCATGCCCGCCTTGCGTGCAATGGACTGGGCGGCGTGAACGGCCTCGGCCTCAAGTCCCGCAGGTGCAAGGAGCAGGTACTGGTGCGCTACGCGCGCGATGCCCCCTTCGGTCTGGAAGCTGTTGACGGCAATCGTCCACTGGCGCGCCTTTTCGGGATACCAGGGACTGATCTGCGAGACGGGCGTGTGCGACATCTGCAGCGCACGCATGCGGTGGCCCTCGGCCTTGACGCGCTCGGAGGCGGAGTCAAGAACCGCGATGATGCTCGTGAAGAGGAAGGGGCACGGAATCTGATGGCCGCCACGACCGAGCTCGCCGAGCATCTGGCTTGTGAGGGCGAGCGAGATGTGCCCGCCGTAGTGTTCGACCCCAAGCCCCACGGCATGAACCGCGGACTTCCTGTCAAGCGTCTCGAATCGGATGCGGTGCTTCTCTACCGTCACCTCCGTGTCGGCCTTCATCACCTGAACGGACGGAGGCTCGAACGGGTTCGCGGACGGACGCACGAAGTCGCCCGAGCGCATGAGCTGCGGGTTGAGGATCTCGGAAGCCGTGCCGACGAGCACGTCCGCATCCCACACGCCCATGAAGAGCCCCGCCTGCTCGAGCACGGCGGAAATGGCCCTGCGCGCGGTGAGGACCTTTTCACGGACCTCCTCGTCGTCGGGCTTCGTCGTCGGAACGACAACCGTGAGCCAGACTCGCCAGTGCCTCGGATACACGGGGGCCTGGGGCGTGAGCTGCTCGACCGCACCCTTCACGAGGTTTTCGGCGGCCCAGTTCGTGGCCGTGTCGATGATCCCTTCGGCTTCCGGGCTCAGCGGCGGAAACCCGTCGGGCACACGTGCTTCGGGAACCATCAGCTCTGCAATGCCCCTTACGGCCGACGACGCGAAGGCCGTGATCGAGAGGACGGATCCGGCTTCAAGCGGAGCCGCGAGGCCGATGAGCGTCTTCTCCATCTCGGACGTGACACCCGTCTGCGGATAGATCTCGATCGCAAAGCCGAGTCCTTCGGGGTTTTCGGGCTTGTCGCCCTTCAGCGTGAAGAGGCCGTCGGGCGTGGCGGACTCCCAGGGGAGCGCCGTTGAGAACGCGTCGACGCGCTCGCCCGTACCCGGAATGAAGCCGGGAATCCCGGAGGAGACCTTCAGGTTCTCGTGTCCTGTCCTGATCCGCCGAAGTATTCCGATGAATTCCCTGACGGGATTCTTTGAGGAGGTCATCACAGGTTCTCCTCAGGAGCCTTCATCTTTTCCGTGAGGACGTCGGGGTCATAGGGCGTGCCCTTGAGGGCCGCCTTCTGGGCTTCGATGAAGCGGCGGCTGCCGTCACCGAGCGAAGAGGCGACGTCTGACTCTGATGCACGAACTCTCGGGACCGAAGTCTGAGCGTGCTTCAACACCGAACGACGGCGCTCGAAGGGAAGGCGCACGACGGCGGAGCCACTGTCGGCGCTTTCGGCTCGCCGCCGGGCTGCGGCCCAACGGGCGTCAAAGGCGCGGGCGTGGATCATCTCGCCCTCATGAAAGTCGCCTTCGTCGTCCGTCCAGGGCGCGATCCAGATGGTCACGATCACCTCGGGGAGGCGCTTGGGCGAAGAGCGGCGCTCAGGCGCTCGTGCGGCGGGTGCGGCTACGGAAGCCTGAGCCGCATCGGCCTTCACCGTATGAACGGCGGGACCCGCAGGCGTTTCGTCGGCGGCCTTTCCGTTCGTGCCTTCAATTTCTGGAAGGCCCTTCGAGGCGGCCTCGATTGCCTTGTCGCGTTCGATCCTGTCGGGCGTGCGGCCGCGGACGCTGTCCTCGTAGGTGTCGGAGAGCGAACGGCAGGAGACCCCCGGCGTCATCGGGCAGCTGAAGTCGTTCTCGGCGTTGAGGCCCGTGAGGGTCCCGCAGCCCGAGAGGGCGAGGGCAAGGGGAAGTGTGGCAAGTGCAGGGGCCGTTCGGCGCAGAAGGCGTGCGGTCTCGTTTCGAATCATGGCTGGATTCCTGTGTTGTGTTTGTCGTTATCGCTTCGAGGGATCGGCGAGCAGCACGCCCTGCGAGAAGACGAGGTCGACGGGGCGGCCGGCATCCACCTCAAGCACGGGGAAGATGCGGTCGGCGAGTCTCAGGTAGTAGTCGGTGATGCGGTCCATGGAGTCGGAGAGGCCTTCGCCCATGCCGGACATCCAGGCGTTCTTGTATCGCTTGCTCTGCGTGCCCGTGATCGACGTCGTCACCTCCTCGGAAGAGCGGGTGATCGATTCGCCCAGACCCGAGAGCAGGCCGACGGAGAGCGCAGAGGCAATGGCCTGACCCGATCGGGTCACGAGCTTTCCTCTCACGCCCACCTTGCCGTCCTCGCCCACGGCGTAGCCGGAGACGCGCACGTCGAGTGCTTCTCCCTTCTTGCCGACGCAGGAGAGCCGGTCGAGCCTCACGAAGGCGCGCTCGGAAGAGAGGTCGCCCGTGGCCGAGGCGGTCACGTGGCAGGCCGTCACCTGACTGCGCCAGGCATTTGGCAGCACGGCCGTGTCCTCAAGACGGATCACCATCGGAAGCGGTTGGCTCGCAGCACCTGCGCCCGTGGAGGCATAGACCCCGGTCAGCAGCCTGCCCCGCACGAAGGAGCCTGCAGGCAGGTAGTCCTCGACGGTTGTGCCCGCGGCCCTGTTCACCTGCAGAGGCGTGTCGGGGTTGAGCGTGGGCGAAGGCCCCACACGGGGTGCGGGCGACGTCGGTGGGGCGGGAGGCGGCAGCGTCACCATCGCGAGCCTCGGACCCGAGACCGCCTGTCGCGCCGCCGCATGCGCTTCATCCGGAACCTTCACGCCGCCCGAGATGTCGGGAAGCGCGGGGACGATTGAAGAGGCGGGTTCGTTCGTGTTCCTGGCGGGATCGGTGTGAAAGACCTTTCCGGGAGTCTTCGAGCCGAACTGGGAGGAGAGCTTCGAGATGTAGGCCGCATCGTCGTTTGCCTTGAGCAGGCTCTTGATGCGGGCCTCGGTCTCCTCGGGCGTTTCGCCCGGACGGGGCGTAAGGCCCGCGCGTCCTGCGATCGCCTTGAGGTCCTTGACTTCGCTTGTCTGCGTCTCGAGCCGGGACTTCTGGTCGGCGATGATCGCGCGCAGTCGCGTCTCGGTGTCGGCGGCCTCGCGCTGCACTTCCTCGATCCTGCGGCTGAGCGCAAGGAAGTTTGCGTCATAGCGGGCGATGAGCACGTCCTTGTCCGTGCCGTCGGGGCGCAGCGTGATCATGGCCGCTTCGGGCGGAGCCTTGCGGGCGGGCTTGGTGTCGGATGCCTCGACAGCAATGAAGGCGATGATCGCCAGGGCGGCGAGGATCGAGGCGGCGAGCGCCTTCTGCTTGAACCTGAGACTGCTGTTCGAGGGCTGGGAGACGCCGTCAGAAGATGCGGAGAAAATGTCCTTCAGCTGCATGACGACACTCCGGGAAGATGGCCGGCGTCAGCGTTGCGCACGGTGCATGCGCAATCGTTCGTTCTGATCTCATTCACGGGCGTTCTCCACGAGGACGAGCCTGCAGCTGTCGCCCGGCTCAAGAGAGGTTTCGGTTGCGGCAGCAGCCCAGACCGAGCCCGAGAGAAGCTCGGGATTGATCTCGACGGGAAAGACCGTTCCGTTTTTGACGGTGAGTTCAACCGCCTCGGCATGGCGGGAGCGCCAGATGCCTTCGATGCGCACGCGAAGCGGTGCGAGCCTCTTCATGGCGGCGGCCGCACCCTGAGCGGGCTCGGTCATGGCGGTGCGGGAGACTTCATCGGTCTCTTCGCCCCTGAGGACGAGCGTCACGAGGCGTTTCATCTCGGCGGGGAAGCCTTCGGCGCGAAGGGGCGCAGCGGGCACGCGAACGGGCGCATTCGCCTGTTCGGCCCTGCGCACGCTCTTTTCGAGGATGATGGTGCGGGGCTCCGCATCCGCGGTGAAGGTGAGATGCAGGGGCGCAGTCTCGCCCGACCTGCAGGTGACGTAGACCATGGCCGAGCCCTCCATCTTCGGGAGGACGTAGAGCATGCCGCTCGCGGCATCCGTCTGAACGTCGATCAGGTGACGGTCGTAGACGGCCGAGGCAATGGGGTCGGCCGGAATGGCGACCATGGTGGTCTCGTGCGCGGGCAGCGTGAATTCAAGGGGTGCGTCGCCTTCACGGGCCGTGAAGACGGCGGCGTCGGACGACGGGGCGAAGGCCGAGAGGATCAGGACGGCTGCGCCTGCGAGCGCGAGCTTCGGGACGAATCGCTTGAAGGACTCAATGTCAGAGCGGGTGACGATCATGAGGGCTCCGTGAGGGAAGGTTTTGTCAGGACCCAGACGACGGCTGGTCGGTGAGGGACGTGAGGAAGAGGCGTCCTGCGTCGTAGCGGAACGTCAGTCGCCAGGTCTTCTTTCTCGAGCTCGTGACGGTGCTGCCGACGAGCGTCTTCTGGACGCCTTCGACCTCGACGGAGAGGTCGGACGTGTTCACGCGGGCGCGGTCGGGATAGAAGATCGTGGAGGAGTGGTCCTTCTTGATGCGATCGGCCTCAACGATGAGTGCCTCCTCGAGCTTTCCGTAGAAGCCCGGGTCAACGTGCTGAAGGACGACGCGGCGGGAGGAGTCGACGGTTTCGGGCGTGACGCTTGCCGCATGGGAGAGGACGGAGAGGGCCCAACGCTCGAGGTACGGCGCTCCGGGACCCGCCTCGTCGAAGGTCCAGACCTCGCGCTCGGCGGCGAGCGTGGGCGGAACGACGATGGTGCGCGTCTCGGGCTGCTGCAGGAGAAGCGCGAGGGCGAGGATGAAGTTGAGCGCAAAGCTCATCGCCATGATGACGGCAAAGCTTCGTCTCAAGCCGATGCGTTCGGCGACGATGGATGTGTAGAGCATGAGAAGGATCCCCGAGGCGGCTGCGCATGCGCGGACGTACGGCTGCGGCCCTGGGGAATGGGGGGAAGTGATTGACGTTCGGACCTGACCGTCGGCGGACGGGCTTCAGCGCACGAAGTGTCTGGCCGAGCTCGGGGGCGTCCGCCCGAAGGAAGACGCGCCGAGGTGCCAGTAGGCGAGCGCTGCGCCGTAGCCGCGGCCGTGAAGGCCCGAGACCTTGTGCCAACCGTAGGCCGACAGCGCGCCCAGAAAGACGCCGGCCCCAATGTGGTCCAGCACCGCACCGAGATAGGTCACGGTGAGGACCACGGCGACGAGGTCCGCATCGAAAAAGAGAAATCGAGGCGGATCGTCAAGGCCGGTCGGGACGCGAACGCCCTCGGGTGCCGCCATCAGACAGTAAAGATGCTGTCAATGACGGAGGGTGCAATCATCAAGGTCAAGCCGCAGGCGATGGATACAACTGCAGCATAGAGACTCCCCTTGGCGAGCCCGACAGCGAGGCCGACAAGCAGGAAGATGATGGCGATGGACTTCCCCAGGGAGCCCTGGGCCCAGCCCGTGAGCTGGGTGTACAGTTTGTCGAAGGCCTGCACGTCCCCCGCGGAAGCTGCTTGGGCGTACAGAACAAGAAGGCCTGCGGCGATCTTGTCTTTCTTTGATCCCACGGCGGATACTAGTTGATGGAAATTGATTTTCATATGATTTTCATCTGATTTTTTGAGAAAACCGCCGACGTTCGGTTGGTTCGAGACGGTTGGCGGGGTTTTTCGTTTGCCGGCGAGAGCAAATGTACGCTTCGGCAAAAACCTTTCGCCATGCGGGACATTCATTAAGCTTCAGCCCCGTTGGGGAAAACCCTCGAATTTGGGTTTTCAGAGGAAGCGGTTTTTACTCCTGCAGTCGTTTCGAGCCGATCGACTGCCGTGCAAAGGTGTCAAAACAGAGCGGGTGAGCCGCTCGGGCCCCTTCGGTGAGGGGGAGCGGAGCGGCTGAGCCGTAACCCATTCATGGGATGGCGATCGGTAGAAAAACGTAAAATTTCGGAAGAGGGCGGGCCAGGGCAGCCGCTTTGCAGGGAAAAGGTCAGAGGAATTGAGAACCGGTCCCCTTCAGGGTTAACGCGAATGGGCTACAATCGTGAAGCAAATGAAAACCCAGGACGATGGTCGTTTCGGGATTGGAGGAAATTCTCGATGTCGCATCTTTTGCAGGCCGTTGTTGGCGCAGCAGTCGGCGACGCTCTTGGCGTGCCCTATGAAGGGAAGGAAAGGGACACCTACGTCTGCGAGAACATGCACCCCCTTGGCTGGCATGAAAAGCCCGTCGGTTTCTGGTCGGACGATACGGCCATGATTCTGGCCGAGCTCGACAGCCTTCGTGAAAGGCAGGGCTACGATGCCGAGGACGTGATGATGAAGTTCGACCGCTGGCTGCACGAGGGGGCCTACACCCCCGACGGCAAAGCCTACGGCTGGGGCCGCACGACGGCCAGGGCCGTCTCACGCCATCGCAGCGGCACGCCCGCCGACATCTGCGGCGGCGGCGACATTCTCGACAACGGCGCAGGCGCACTCATGCGCATGCTTCCCTATGCGCTTCTCAACAGCCCCGACCGCCTCGAGATCGTCGATGCGGCTGGTTCGCTCACGCACAGCCACCAGATCAGCATCGTCATCTGCCGTCTCTACTCGTGCTACGTCGACGAGCTCCTTCAGGGGCACAAGCCCGCCGAGGCGCTTGAAGCGCTCATTGAGAACCACTTCGTCGAGATTCCGGACTACTACCTCCCGAAGCTGCAGCTCATGCCGCACCTCTCGCGCGTCTCCGTGCCGAACTCCGGCTTCGTCTCCGACGTCTTCATGGCGTCCCTCTGGTGCCTCATCAACTCCGACAACTACGTCGATGCCGTCCTCAAGGCCGTCAATCTGGGCGGTGACGCCGACACGATCGGTGCGGTTACCGGCGGCCTTGCCGGCATCATCTACGGCCAAGACGGCGACAACGGCATTCCCGTCTGCTGGTCTCATGCGCTTTCCCGCATCGACTACATTGAAGAGCTCTGCACGGCCTGCGATGGCATGATGCGCTGACGACCGTGCATTTTGCGCTCCATTCGACACTCAAGAGGACTGCCTGCAGGCGGTCCATTTTTTTTAGCTTGATCCTTGATCTCGAGGGTGATTTCAGGAAGGCTTGATTTGAATCAAGAAATCGAAGTCTCGTCGATGCTCCTGATGAAATCCGGAAGTGAACATCGCCTTAAGGCCTCTGTCTTTCAGGCGTTGACGGCGATCACGTTCTATTGAAGCGGCAGAGATCTTCACCCTGATAAATTGATTTCAAAAGGCGAAAACCGCCTTGGATGCGCCTTGAGACGGCATTTCCGTCATTTGCTCGGGTTGAAAACTTTTGATCTGCATGGCACGATGTTCGCGTCGCAACCGCTCAGGCGTTTCGACATTTCTTCGCAATAACACAAGCTACAGAAATGACACCATACATAAAAAACATGACCCTCAGAAAACCTGTCGTCGACGAGCAATGGCTTTCACTCAACCGAACCATTCATCAGGTTGCGCCACTCTGCAGGAATCCCGAACACCTTGAAAACGCCGCCCGCGTCCTTCAGGCCGAGGGCGGTCTCGAGGCGCTGGCGCGCCTGATCACCACCGAACAGACGGCGTTCCTCGTTCTGGCCATGCTGGAGAAGTGTGGAGCCTTTCAGCGTACGGCCGTCATTAACGGCGGTCCGTGCGTCAGGATCTCGGCCGGGGTGTCGGCCGACGCACCGAGGAAGGCGGGTGTCAAGCTCACGCGTCAACAGATGATGAAAATTCGCTTCTCGATTTCGATTTCACCTGAAATGCGCAGCATGTGCTATGACGGCAAAATACCGTATCCGGACGGCACGATCTTTGAAAAGGGTTCCACCGGATATTTCCACACCAAGGGTTGCCGCCGGACCTAGCCCTGAAGGATTCGTCTCCCGCGACCCGGTCATCACGCTGAAGGATGACAACAGAACGTACTGGGGGTGACTTGCTCTGGTTCGTATCGTCCGGGACTAGGGCCCCGGTATGATTTTGCATAGGCGAAAACAGAATGCCCGCTGTCCGAAAGGAGAGCGGGCATTTTGTATGAGCCCCCAGCAACGCACGTGTGTCTATGCGGTGAAAGTCCGCTGTCCGCCCGAACAGGGGAGGGACCGGCAACTCGGCAAGTCGCGAAAGGCAACGACTTCGATGGAGGAAGCCGATGGCAAAGGACCAGCCTGACGAACAGGAATCGGATGTGAGGCGTGTATCTCGGTCAAGTTCATTGAGGAGACGCTCAAGTTGCGGGGCAACTGCGACAAGAGCGACGTCTTTCGCCCTCGACGAGCGAAATTTCTTGGCTACACTTTCGCGGAGAAGACGGGACGGACGCTAGTCCACCCGAAAAGCTTCAAGAGGCTGAAGGATAAGCTTCGAGCCGTCTTCTGCAGAGCGCGCGGCGGGTCGCTCCTTCGAACGAATGGGGAACTCAATGCGATCCTGTGCGGATGGCGGCAGTACTTCAGGTTGGACAACCGCAAAGGCGTATTCGAGGCGCTTGACATACACATTCGACGCCATCTTCGTAAGTTGGTGTGGATTGCATGGAAACGACCGAGAACACGCGAACGCGAACTCCGTCGTCGCGGCCTGGATGGCTTTCGCGCATGGGAGTCCGCCAACAACGGTCGGGGAGCTTGGTGGAACGCCAATGCGCGCCACATGCGCGACGCGTTCCCGCTGTCTTTCTTCAAACGACATGGACTCTACAGCCTTCTCGCGATGCGCTGAGTCCCCCTCTACAACTAACTCAGAAACCGCCGGATGCCGAACGGCATGTCCGAACGCTCAGTACTGATTGAGCACTGCGGTGTGGGAGGGAGTGTCCGCAAGGACACTCTCTACCCGATTTTGACGCGAGCAGACGTCAAATGGCGGGCTTGAGTCCCGAAATATGATCGATGATCGTTTCGATGGGGATCTCCAGGGCCGCCGAGGTCTTTTCCAGCGTTCTGTAGAGGAGCGAGGTCGTCTCGCCGGCCAGCATGGTGTCGGCCGTGAAGGAGTGCACGCCGCTCTTGTGAATGAACTCGGACTTCGTGAGCTTCTTGTGCTCCATCATGGCAATGACAAGCTCGCAGAAGCGCTTCGCACGCTTGGCTTCGGAGGCAGTGGTGCTCTTCGAGGTGTCGTATCTGAAGATGAATTCTTCGGGATCGATGCGAAGGGCCAGAGCAGCCGTGATCTTGAGGTCGGGATCGAGCGGAAATCTGCCGACAAGGAGCCTGTAGGCGTTCTCGACGGAGCAGTTGGTCATGGCGATCCAGTCTCTGAAGCAAAGTCCCCGCTTCTGGAGCTCGGAGAGCACGATGGGCGTCCTGTCCTTCGTGCCCACGAGACTGGTGGCATGTTCACGGATGGCGTCTTCGCCGACGTCAAAACCCTGTGCAAGGGCTGCGACAAAGGCGTCGGAGGGCTTTCTCGGGGGATACATGAGCTGATCAAGAGGAATGCCCGTCATCTCCGAGAAATCGGTCATCGGAATGGACCTGTAGGTCAGGGTGTTTTTGATCATCATGGCGAGCAGGGCGGTCTCGCCCTTGGGCATCATGCCGATGACGTACTTCGTGCGAACCTTGCCCTGGCAGCGCACGCGCGTGTAGAGGTCGCGAAGCACCGCATAAGGAACGTTGAGCTCGGCTGCGAACTTCTGGATGCTCTGGGGCTTGATGGGCTTGCCGGGGAGGTTCAGATGGGTAAGAACCGTGGAGAGCGCAATGCCCGTGTTTTCCGCGATGGTCTTCGGATCGAGACCGAGCGCGGCCATGCGTTCCTGAAGATAAAGGTTGAATTCGTCAGGCTTCTCACCGGTGGGCTTGTAGGTGGTCATGTGAATCTCCATGAGGGTCGGCGTGCGCCGGCACGCGCTGCGCGGATTCATGTCGCGCATGAACCTGCCGACGACGTCGCGTCGCCGGAAGGTCGCTGGTCTATTTCTTTGTAATGGACCGGCTCAATCAGGGTCGAGCCGGTCGGGTCACGTGTTCTGACGCGCTCATTTCCTCTGCGCGGCCTCGGCTTCGGCCTTCTGCTTGTCGGCGAGGCGGGGCTTCTGTTTGCGGTTGGCGACGATCTTGTCCCAGAGGCAGTTGGGCGCAATGCGCATGGCCTTCGCGAGAAGGCCCATCTGCCAGGGAATCGTGCGGTAGGAGGCGTCGCTGTCGATGGTCTTGACGGCGCGCTCGGCGAATTCGTCGGGCGTGAGCACGAAGGGCATCTTGTAGGGATTGGCGCTCGTGAGCGGCGTCCTCACAAAGCCCGGACTGATCGTCTGGACCTTGATGCCCGTCTTCCTGAGGCCGACGCGAAGGCTTTCGTTGTAGGTGATGACGGCTGACTTGGATGCGCCGTAGGCTTCGCTGCCGGGAAGGCCTCGAATGCCGGAGACCGAGGCGATGCCCACGAGCTTGCCGCGGCCGCGCTTCGTCATCGGCTCGATGAAGCCGTGGAAGGTGTAGGCCATCGCGAAGACGTTCGTCCTGTAGATGGCTTCCATCACCTCAAGGTCCTCGTAGAACTCGGTCTTGCAGCCGATGGAAATGCCCGCGTTGGCGATCACGATGTCAGCGCCGCCGGAAAGGGCCTCGAACTTCTGTGCGGCCGCAATGATCTCATCCTTTTTCGTCACGTCGGCGGGAATCGCGTGGTAGCGAGACTTGTCGCCGGGAAGCGTGTCGATGAGGGCCTGCAGCTTTTCTGGATTGCGGGCGACGAGCCCGAGGACGTCGCCTCGCTGCGCATACTGGCGGGCAAGTGCCGCGCCGATGCCGCTTGAAGCGCCAGTGATGAAGACGTTGGACATGTTCCTGATCTTGCTTAAATAACGAATGAGCTCAAGTGTACACGAGGGAAAGGCAAAAAATACGAAGAAAACGCCCAAATCCCGGGAAAAGCATGACGGCAGGTAAAAAATGCGGCCGGGCTAGATGAAATCCAGACGCTCAGTCGTCCTCGACCGTCTTCATGCGCCCGCATCATTTGGCACGAACTCAAATCGGGTGACGTCGAAGAGCCCCTTCGTCGTGAGCTTGAGGTGCGGAATCACGGGGAGCGCAAGGAACGAGAGGGTCATGAAGGCGTTGCTGTCCTGCGAAATGCCGTAGTGCCCGTGGGCGAGCTTCGTGAGCCGCCTGATGGCCGCCGCCGTCTCTTCGGGCGTTCTGTCGCTCATGAGGCCCGCGACGGGAAGCGGCAGCGCATCGAGCACCTTGCCCTTCGAGACCATGACGATGCCGCCCTGCATTTCCTCAATCTTTTGCACGGCAAGCGCCATGTCCTCTTCGTCGTCACCAGCTACAACGATGTTGTGGGAGTCGTGGGAAACCGACGTGGCGATTGCGCCGCCTCTGAGTCCGTGGGCGGGATCAAGAAGACACGTGCCGATGTGGCCTGTGCGCCTGTGGCGTTCGACGACCGCAAGCTTCACGCATCCCGGATTGTCGGAGAGCCTCACCGTACCGTCGCGAAGTGTCTTCACCGCAGCAATCTTCTCCTCCGTGATGAGGCTCTGAGGCAGAAGGCCGATCATCCTGGCTTTCTCGGACGGGGCTTTGAAGTCGAAGGATTCGGCCGTCACGGGCGCAATCCTCACCGTGTCCGCGTGAAATCCGGGCTTCTGTTTTGGCGCACCGATGACAAGGCTCCCGTTGCGGGCGACAAGCCTGCCCTTCGTCCAGACGGCGAGCGGCCTAAAGTCCTTGAGGTTGTCGACAAGCAGCAGGTCGGCTCTGCGTCCGGGCGCAATCGCGCCGCGGTCCTGAAGGCCATAGCATTCGGCGGTATTGAGAGTCGCCATCCTCACGGCGTCAACGGGATGGATGCCCGCCTCAACGGCCATCGCCAGCATGCCGTTGATGTGCCCGCGCTCAAGCGTGTCGGCGAGGTGCCTGTCGTCGGTGCAGAAGCTGCAGCGCCGCGAAAGGTCGGCAATGAGGTTCTCGATCAAGGGAAGACGGTTTCTCGCGAGCGAGCCTTCACTGATCGAGACGTACATGCCAAGTGAAATGCGTTCCCTAAGCTTTGAGCTCGTCGTGCATTCATGGTCCGTGCGGATGCCGGCACGGGCATAGGCTTCGAGATCCGCGCCCGTGCAAAGCGGCGCGTGGCCGTCGACGGGCTTGTCGAGATTTGGGCAGCCGCGACCTTGCTGCAGGCCTCGGGGTTGCCATTGAGGATGCCGGGCACGTTCATAGAAATGCCGCAAGGAAACATCTGACTTCAGTCAGGTGAGGAATTGCGGCCCATGCCTTTCACACTACCACGTGATAAAATTAAGGATATGGTGGAAATAGTATACAACCGAAATTGCGTTTACCAGACGGCATAC
>ERZ1106929.917-NODE-917-length-29030-cov-10.576462_pt1 | contig 29030 bp, 25 predicted proteins | sample MGYA00403662_ERZ1106929 | MGnify/ENA primary metagenome ERZ1106929 (study PRJEB35170, sample SAMEA104062442) | human gut metagenome | biome: human gut; feature: human-associated habitat; material: faeces | place: Denmark | collected 2013-02-20 ... | reverse complement strand
TGTTTGTGGACCAGACCCGCCACATTGGTCTTGTCTATCAACAGCCTGGAGAGGATCAATATTTTCAGATTTTCCTGAACCCGGACGGTACGAAGGCGGATGCCTTCTGGTCCTCAAGAAAAAACAGTGAGCCGGAGGTTTATTCGGAAGATGAGATGTCTGCGATAGAGCAGCACATCAAAAACACCTTTGGTGAGTTTGGGAATGTGTTCCATGAACTGGTTTCCACTGACATCCATGTGGACATCTGCGTTGTTCCTCCCTCTGAGGAGCGGGACTATTACACACTGGTGACGATGGGTATGGGTGCTCACCGGATGAATGTGCCGGAGGAATTGGCGGAATACAAGCTGGAGCGAGCAGAGCTGGCCATCGCTCTGCCGTCGGATTGGAAACTGGATGAGGAATCCCTGAAGGATGAGCGGTGGTACTGGCCTATTGGTCTCTTGAAAGTGTTGGCTCGCCTGCCCATTTCTAACGATACCTGGCTGGGCTTTGGCCACACAATGGACAAGCAGTCGCCGTTTGCAGAGGACACGAAGCTCAAAGCCGCTATTCTGACCGGTCCCCAGGGCGTGGAGGAAGGCGGCGAAGTCTGCACTTTGCCGAGCGGCGAGGAGGTCAACTTCTATCAGGTGATCCCGCTCTATCATAATGAGATGGAGTATAAGATGGAGCACGACGCAGACGCTCTGCTCGAAAAGATGGCAGGCATCAGTTTTGTGGTCAATCCCACCCGCCAGAATGCCATCACCAGAGGAACGCTTGCAGAGGAGGAGTTCACCGGCGATATGGACGATGCCGCCTGGCACCTGGAATCCATTCAGGAAAAGGGCCTGCCGGTGGACGAGATCAATGCCTACAACCACATGGCAATCTATCTGCGCTGGTGCATGGAGCATGATCTGATGAGCGCGGAATTTATGGAGCGGTACTGGGAGCAGGTGCAGCCGTTTATGGCAGATCTGAGCCGCGCCGATCTGCGTGGCTTTATCCGGGACCAGCTGAAAGGACAGCTCTTTGGGGCGCTGTTCAACAAGGAGGGCGCAGCCTTTGCTGGATATTACTATGGCGAGGCGGACAGCCCGTACTTCCCCAGCGACATTGATAACTATGCTTTGGAATATTTCGGTTCAGAGCAATATTATTCCGATAAGTTCCAGGATGAAGCCTATCTGTTCATCCCATTTGATGAAAACTATTATCAGGCTATGGCAAAAGTCATGGAAAAGCGGTTCGTCAACTGGCAGGGACAGAGTTTCGATGAGGCCACTCTGGAGCCTTCAGACCTTGCGAAAGCCATGATGGAATATCTGGACTGTGAATGTACCTATTTCCCCTCAATGACGGATGATGACCCCATCATGTCGGCATACAACTATGCCAAACGGGAAAGTGTCAAAGAGGGCTTTGTGCCGGTTCTGATTAAGGCGGATGACGAAATCTTGTGGGAATGCCTGATTATGAATTCCGACCCGGACAGCGATGGCGAGGACGATTACGCCTTTGATCCGGACAAGGTAGCGGAATACCGCAAAAAGATGCTTACCGCTTTTCTCAAGGATGGAAAGATGGTTCTGGAGGAAATGATTGGGCAGCGCAAAGAAGAAGCCGAGGATGACGATATGGACTGGGATGAGGATATCCTGGGCGAGATGGTGGGCGGATATGAGATCCGTCGTTTTTCAAGCTACTGGAATTCCGATATCAAAATGACTTATCCTCTCATTCTGGCTAAAATCCCAGTGAAGAATCCTTGGGAGGTCTTTGCCTATCTGCCCTTTGGCGACTGGAATGAATGTCCTGGCACGCAGTCGCTGATGGCAGTGGCGAAATACTGGTTTGAGCAATATGGCGCGGTGCCCGCAGTTATGACCCACGATGAACTGGAGTTCCTGCTCCCGACTCCTGTTTCCCAGGAGAAGGCCATGGATGCCGCAGTGGAGCAGTACGGCTTCTGCCACGATGTGATAGACCAGGGCCCGGAGGAAGCCACCGTGGGTGCTCTGGCCGATGTGCTGCGGCAGTCCACTGTTTGGTACTTCTGGTGGGATTAATGGGAGCCTGCGCGTCATAAAGGAGTTCTTCTCTGCCTTTGTCCAGCCTCTGGAGGAGCGAAATAAGGCAGAAAGAACTTACCGACTGCCAAAGCCAAGACAAAAGTGAATTACCAGAACCTCAAACGGAGCGCCTGCGACAAAGCAGGCGCTCCGTTTTTCTGTCAAAAGTATGTCAGGGGGATATATTTTCCCCAATACAAGTAGAGAGACAACTCGGACACCATCCAAAGGTTATGTTGCTGAGGAGGGATGACCATGACAACTGATCAAATCCCAGTCCGGCGGTGCCAATACTGTGGGAGCGATGACCTGGGCCTCGGCTGGCAGCACGGCGAGGCAATCGTCACTTTCAAGAAGCACGGACTCCTGGGCAACCGGCTGCGTTACCTGATCTGCCGCCGCTGCGGGGCCGTGGTGTATCAGTGGGTGGCGGAGCCTCACAAATTCCCGCCTATCAGGAATTATATCGCAAATCAAAGATAACCTCTGGAGGTGAGCAGCATGGCAAAACGCAGGCCATCCGGGGACGGTATGGTGCGGAAACGGGAGGATGGCCGCTGGGAAGGCCGAATCGTGGTAGGCCACAAGGAAAACGGTGACTCCATCTTCCGGTATGTCTACGCCGATACCCAAAAGGAATTGACCGCCAAACTCCGCCAGCACATCGACATCTACCAGGGTGTCGACCTGACCGAGCAGAGCAGGATGACCTTGGGCGAGTGGCTGGATCAATGGCTGAAAAATATCGCCGGCACCATCCGGCCTACTACGCTGACCCGATATCAGGGGGCAGTACGCATTCACATCAATCCCCGCTTAGGCGGCAAATCTATTGCCCAAGTCACGGGAAAAGATATCCAAAAATTGTACGACACTTTGGCCAGTCAAGGCAATCAGATCACGGGAAAAGGGCTGGCCAGCAGTACCATCCGCGGAATCCACTCCATGCTCCACGAGGCGCTGGACGCGGCAAAACAGGCCGGACTGATCCCGTGGAACCCGACAGAAGAAATTCCAGCGCCAAAATTCACCTGTAAGTCAAAACAAATTCTGACAGATGAACAGCTGGATACCTTTATGGAGGTCATTCAAAAGGATGATACCTGGCACGACTTCTTCTACACAGAACTCACCACCGGCCTGCGCCGGGGCGAGATCTGCGGCCTCAAGTGGGAGGACTTTGACGAGGCAAGTGGCACCCTCAAGGTACGCCGCGCCGTCCATCAGGAGAAGGGTGGCAAACTGACCACATGGGACACCAAGACCGCCGCTGGCACCCGCACCATCATCCTCCCACCCAGCACAGCAGCACTTCTCCGGGAGCGACAGAAGTCTGCCTTAACTGATTGGATCTTCCCAAACCCTCTGAGGCCGGAGCAGCCTACCCGTCCCGACACGGCCTACGACAGAATGAAGGCTCTGCTGAAAGAGGCTGGCCTCCCCAGCATCAGGTTCCATGATTTAAGGCATACCTTCGCCACCCATGCCCTGACCAGCGGCGTAGATGTAAAAACCCTGTCCGGTATCCTGGGCCACACCAGATCGGCTTTCACTCTGGACACCTACACCCACACCACTGGAGATATGCAGAAACGCGCGGCGGAGATCGTGGAGACATTCCTGACAGATATTTTCGGAGAGGAGCTGAAACCGTGGGAAGAAAGCGCAAGAGCGGCGAAGGAACCATCCGTCTGAGAAAAGATGGCCGCTGGGAGGGGCGGGTGGTCATCGGCTACGACGAGAAGGGCCTGCCCAAGACGAAGAATGTTCTGGCCAAAACCAAAGGCGAGTGCGTGGAGAAATTGAAGGCTCTGAAGGAAACCATAGCACCGTCCACCCCCTCCAAGGTCAGGGCGGATATGCCCTTCGGGGAATGGCTGGATCACTGGTACGAAACCTACTGCAAGCCAACGATTCGCCCCAGGACACAGAGAACTTACGAGGGATATCTCCGGCTATACATCAAACCAAAGTTAGGCAGCATCCCGTTGAATAAGCTGACAACAAATGATATCCAGCAATTCTGCGCCTGGATGAAGTCAGATGACCATATCGGCGGAAGTGGAATTTCAGATGGCCAGATCCGAAACTGTTTCAGTCTATGCCACCGGGCGCTGGAGAAAGCACGGGCAGAACATCTAATTTCCCGCGATCCAACGGACGGGTGCAAGCTGTCCCCGGTGAGGTACGAGGAGATGAAGATCCTCTCCAGGGAGGCCATGCAGAAACTGTTGATCCAGGCTAAGGAGGAGAACTACTACGAGCTGTTTCTCCTGGAGTTGGCCACCGGCCTGCGGCTGGGGGAGATCGCAGCCCTTCAATGGGATGATCTGAACCCGACAACCGGAGAACTGCGGATCAACAAGCAGGCCGGGACAGTCGGCCCGGAGGTTGTGATCTGCGAACCGAAAACGAAAGCGGCGGTCCGCACCTTGATCCTGCCGCCCACGGTCCTGAAGGTGATGCGGGAGTACAAGGCCAAAGTTGACTCCCGATGGATGTTCCCCTCGCCCAAGAAAGAGGACACGCCCATGCGCCCGTCTTCCATCCATCTGCGCCTGCACAGGATATTGGACCACGCCGGGTGTGAACGAGTTAGGTTCCACGATTTGCGGCACACCTTCGCCACCAACGCCCTGGCCTACGGGATGGACATTAAGACCCTCTCTACCATCCTGGGCCATGTGTCCAGTGCCACCACGTTGAACACCTACTCCCATGTCACCGACGAGATGCGGCAGAGGGCAGCGGTAAAGATCGACCAGGGCATCGCCAAGGCGGAAGTCAAACCGCAGGAGGAGAAGCCAAAAGAGCGCACCATGACCACCTTCCAGGCGAGGAAACGGTGGAGCCGCAGGGCAAGCTGAGTGACGTGAGTCGGCCCGCCGGGGGAAAGAAAATCCCTCAGCGGGCCGGTTTTCGCTGTCTGTGGGCAAATATGTGGTCAAGAGGACCTCGGCCAGAAAAAGAACCCCAAATTTGTGCTGAAAATGAGGCTATTCAGCAGATAATCGGCAATCTTAGAGGGAAATTATTAAGGGTACCTAACTTGCGCTGACACAAACAAAAATAATTCGTTCCCCGTATTGGTATCGGACAGACCCTATTCTTCAAATTTCGGCGCAGATACATCTCCGCCTGCAAAGGTATTAGGGCCTGGATTGGACATGGAAAAATACATCTTTGCCGCCTTGGTGGTGCCAAAGTCCTGGTTGGAGCCGCTCTCCTGCACTTCATTGAAAGCGTCCCGGAACATCTGGTTGTGTGCTTCTTCCCGGTTGAGCAGAAAATCGATGGTTTCCCACACTTTTTTATCCCCATTCTGCCGGTACAGGTATTCATATACCACCTTGGCCCGCTGTTCCGAAGCAATGTTACTGAGCAGATCCGCACAGAAATCCCCGGTGACCGTAACATAGTCCGCCGTCCAAGAGTAGCCGGAGGCATTGATCAGGCCGGGATTTAGGCCCAATAGGACATGCGTCTCGATTTCTCCCGCTTGGACCTGATTTGCCTCCACCTCGTGACCGTTGAGTAAATTGATTGTCTGGGCGACCATCTCCATGTGTCCCAGTTCCTCAGCGGCAATGTCTAAGGCAACACCGCAGCCTTTCGATGCCATTTCTCATTTTACGATTATTTTACTAAGAATTAACCGCTTTCATATCGTTAAATTCAAAACAAAGGTGTATGCTAAACAAGTTAGTGAGGTTTGATATGAAAATACAGTTAAAGAACATTACAAAATCATTTGGGAATAAGCGGGTCATCGCACCCACCGATTTGACCATCGAAAGCGGCAGCTTTACCACCCTGCTGGGGCCATCCGGGTGCGGCAAGACCACTCTGCTCCGCATGATTGCCGGCCTGGAGACCCCCGATACCGGCGAGATCCGGCTGGGGGATACCTGTGCATTCTCAAAAGAGCAGAAAATCAATCTTCCGCCGGAGAAGCGGGAGCTTGGCTTTGTCTTTCAGGACTTTGCTCTGTGGCCCCACATGACGGTTTTTGAGAACGTGGCCTTTGGCCTGCGGGCCAGGAAACAAACCAAGGACTTGGACCACCGTGTGCAGGAGGCGCTGAAAGCCGTCCATCTGGAGGATTATGCTCACCGGTATCCCCATCAGCTCTCCGGCGGCCAGCAGCAGCGCGTGGCCTTTGCCCGGGCCATTGTGATCCAATCCGGGTGCATTCTGTTTGACGAGCCCCTCTCCGCCCTGGACGCCCTGCTGCGGGAAGAGATGCGGCATGAGCTGAAGGATCTGGTCACGCAGTTAAACCTCACTGCGGTTTTTGTGACCCATGACCAGACCGAGGCTATGAGCATGAGCGACAAGATCGCCGTGCTCAACGGCGGTGTGGTGGAGCAATACGACACGCCGGAGCAGATCTACCACCATCCAGCTACCGCATTTGTGGCCCGTTTTGTGGGAAAGTCCAACTGGATCAGTGACACCCAACTGTTCCGGCCGGAGGCAATGTCCCTGGAACCCCGGGAGGGTGATCAGCGGTATAACCTCCCCGTACAGGGCGTACAGTACCTGGGCGACACCTACGAGATCACATTGGCTGCCCCTCACGGAAACTGGATGTTCCACTGTGACCGGAAAGCGATTCCTGGCGAAACACTTTCTGTTTACATAGACCCAAACCAAATCATATCTGTAAAAAGGGAGAATCCAACAACATGAAAAAGCGCATTTTATCTCTGCTGCTTGCCGGTTGTATGTGCCTTGGTCTTGCGGCCTGCGGGCAGTCCGGTGATGATAACAGCAATGCCGGGAATGAGGACAACTCTGCTGTTACTGATTCCGTCGATGAGAGCGGCGAAGAAACGCAGCTCTCAGGCAAAGTGACAGTCTATATGCCCAGCCCCGCCGGCTTGGCGGACAAGCTGGCCGCGGCATTTACGGAGAAGACTGGCGTGGAAGTGGAGCAGTTCCAGGGCACTACCGGCGAGATTCTGGCCCGTCTGGAGACGGAGGCTGCCAACCCGGTGGCCGACGTGGTCATCCTGGCCTCCTGGTCTGATGGTCTGTCCATGAAGGAGGACGGTCAGATCATGAGCTATACTCCCGCCAACGCGGACAAGATCAACGACGGCTGGATCGATGACGACAGCATGCTCTTCGGCTACAGCGCCTCCGCCGTGGGCGTGATCTACAACACCACGATTTATTCTGAACTGGATGCCGACTGGGCCGACCTGAGCGGCAGCGAGTACACGGACGACATCGCTATCCCTGACCCGGAGAAGTCCGGCGCCTGCAAGGACTTCCTGGCCGGCCTGGTCACCGGCCTGGATAATGGCGAGGCCATCATGCAGTCCTGGGCTGACAACGGCTTGACGGTGCCCGGCGCCAACGCCGCCGCGCTTGAGGCCGTCACCACCGGCGAAAAGGGCATCCTGATCGCGGGCGTGGACTACAACGCCTACTCCTCCATGGCTGACGGCGAGCCCATCAGCATCTACTACCCCGCCAGCGGCACCGTGGTCAACCCCCGTCCGGCCATGATCATGAACACGGCCCCCAACGTGGAGAATGCCAAGGCCTTTATCGACTTCCTCTTCAGCGATGAGGCCCAGCAGATGGTGGCGGACGCCTATCTGCTCCCCGGCCGCAGCGACATCCAGTGCGAGAACCGCACCAACCTGTCCGACATCCCGCAGATTCCCACCGACTGGGACGCCATGATGGAGGTCGCCACGGACACGGCGGCGAAACTCAACGAGATCTGCCAGTAACCGTATGGGGAGGTAACTATGCGATCCACATCAACCTGGAAAACCAACGGCATCCTATGGGTGCTCCTGCTGCTCCTGGTTGGTCTGATCCTTTGTCCCCTGATCACAGTATTTGCCAGGGCGGTCATCATTGATGGCCGCCTTGACTTATCCCAGGCCTGGTCCATCATCGCGGACAAAGAAAACCTTCAGACCATCTTCAACTCCCTGCTGCTGGGCGTGTGTGTCGTTCTGTGTTCCACAGTCATCGCCGCGCCGACGGCCTATCTCCTGGCCCGGACCCAGCTGGCAAAACACCGCTGGATGGATATCGTGTTCATGGTGCCCTTTATGACGCCGCCCTACATCGCCTCCATGGGCTGGATCCTGTTCATGCAGAAACGGGGCCTGTTCCAGCAGCTGTTTCCCATGACCGGCTCCTTCTCTGAGGGGTTTTTCTCCTTTGGTGGCCTGGTGCTGGTCATGAGCCTCCATGTGTTCCCCTTCCTCATGACCATGCTGAAAAACGCAATTTTGAACATCCCCGCCAGCCTGGAGGAGAGCGGCGCCGTCTTTGGCGCCGGTTTCGGCATGCGGATCCGGAAGATTTTCGCACCCCTGCTCACCGGCAACTATGCCATCGGCGCCCTGCTGGTCTTCGTCAAGACTTTATCTGAGTACGGCACCCCCTACACCCTGGGCCGGCGCATCGGTTTCTATGTATTCACTACGGACATCCACCGCTACTCCACCACCGCCCCCATTGACTTTGGCCGATCCGCCAGCCTGTCCTCGGTGCTGGTGTGCATCTGTATGGGGCTGTGGCTGCTGCAAAACTACATCACCAACCGCACCAGCTACCGCCTGATCAGTGGCAAGGGTTCCCGCCCCGCACGGACCAATCTATCCAAAGGGGGAATGGCCCTGGCTTGTCTCTGGGTGGCAGTCGTGGTGATCGTGGCCATCGGCATTCCCTACTTCTCCATCATTGCCACCTCGCTGATCAAACTGCGGGGGTATGGCCTGGCTGCGGGCAACTTCACCTTTGAGCACTACCAGGAACTGTTCACCACCAGTAAGAGCCTGGACGCCATTTGGAACAGCATTTTCCTGGCGGTGACCTCCGCCACCATCTGCTCGGTAATTGGGACCATCGTTGTACTGACCGTACGGAGAGCCAAAGGATTTCTGAAGAAGGTAGTAGAGGGCATCAGCCTTTTGCCGGAGATGCTTCCCGGCATTGTCATGGTCATCGGCATCATGCTCTTCTGGAACGCCATCTATAAGGTAATCCCTCTTTACAATACCATGGGGATCATGGTGCTGGCCTATGTGGTGCTCTATCTGCCCTACACTGTCCAGTATGTCACATCCTCCTTTACACAGATCAACGAGAACCTGATCCAGGCGGGCCGCACCTTCGGCGGCAGCCCCGCCTATGTGTTCCGTCGGGTCACATTGCCTATGATCTCCAAAGGGATTTTGGCTGGCTGGATGATGATCTTCATCATCTCCTTCCGGGAACTGGTGACCGCCAGCCTGATCGCCCCGCCCAACGTGCTGGTGGTGTCCACCTACATCAACCGGGAATTTGAGCAGGGCAGCGTATCCTTGGGCATGGCCATGGCGGTCCTCTGCGTGTTCATTACCACCACGGCCCTGCTGATCATGAATGCTGTGGCAGATCGAAAGAAGGCGGCGTAAAATGCGGATCAAGTTGGCCGGCGGCGTTGGGGAACACGGCAGAAACTGTTTCCTGGTTCAGGGGGAGCGCCTTTCATTTCTTGTAGACTGCGGCAAGATGGCCGGGGCGGAACAGCCCAATCCCTACTTGGAACCGGAGGAGATCCGCAGCCTTTCCCATGTGTTTCTGACCCACTCCCACGCCGATCACACCGGGGCGCTCCCGTGGCTGGAGGAACAGGGCTTTGACGGAATAGTAGCTGCCACCCCAGAGACCCTCTCTCAGTTAAAACAGATGCCCCAACGAACGATCTCCTTGAACGAGTTTTCCCCTCCTGACGGCATGACCCTGAAATGGGGACGCTCCGGCCACTGCACCGGCAGCGTGTGGTACCACTTCCATCTGGAGGGCCGCTCCCTGCTGTTCAGTGGCGACTACACGGAACACAGCTTGGCCTATGTAGCCGATCCCATCCGGGATCTTCACGCAGATCTGGCGGTGCTGGACAGCGCCTATGGCCCGGAAACCCGGAGTGCCCCAGAGATGCGCCAGGGTTTTCTATCGGAGGCGGCCAAATCCTGCGGGCAGGGTAAACCGCTGGTTCTTCCCGTTCCCAAGTATGGCCGTGGGCTGGAGCTGGCCCTTCTGCTCCATCAGACATGGCCCGGACTGTCCTTTTATGGGGATGCACACTTCATCAGACAGTTGGACTGGCTGAGGGGCGACCAGGCCTGGACCACGGCAGATATCCGGGATCAGCTGAGTGATCTGACTGTGGAGCCGATCCCGGAGTCTGTTCCTGAAACAGGCGTATTGTTCCTCAGTGATCCCCAGCTCCGGGATCCCCGGGATGAAGGGTTGGCCCGCCGATGGGCACAGTTTGGCGGCCTAATCCTGACGGGGTCGGTAGAGATGGGGACTGGAAGTTTTCGACTTCAGAGGGAGGGATACGGCACCTTCTGCCGCATCCCGGTCCACTGTACAGACCAGGAGATGCTTGCACTGGAACGGCAGAATATCTTCCAGCAGGTGATCCCGTACCACTCTGCAGAACACCCGCAGCAGGCAGTGTGGATCGGTTTATAATGCAGATAGTTCTTTCCCAACGCACAACAGAGGGTTTTACCGTGCCTTTACATGAGCGCGGTAGACGGCAACAGAAATCGCTCCTATACTAAAGTCAGAATCCATCATACCAGTGAGGAGCGTGTCTATGGAGCATCACATCAGAAGGTTTGCAACCGCCTGCTTTGTCGCTCATCACTGTCGGAGTCCGCTTGCGCTTTTACGCACAAGCGGGCTCCTTGCTTTTGCAGGGTGGATCTAAATTCCCGGAACGAAGTTCCGGCTGGAAGGCGGGCATGGCAATGCAGAAGACTTATGTACTGGACACCAACATTCTGATTCAGGCTCCGTATGCCCTGGAGTCCTTTGAGGACAACCACATCGTGCTGCCTCTGGCGGTGCTGGAGGCGCTGGACGAGCTGCAGCAGGCAGAGGGGGACCAGGGCGGAAACGCCCGGCAGGTGATCCGCTATCTGGAACAGATGCGCCTTCGGGGAAATCTGGTGGAAGGGGTGGCTCTGCCGGGCGGCGGCACACTGCGGCTGGAAGTTAACCATGTCAATGTCACGCTGCCACACGGCATGAACCCTGACAGCTCCATCAGCCGTGTCCTGAAGGTGTGTAAGGGCCTGATGGACGACGGTGTCCCCGCCATCCTGGTTACCCGTGATATCGTGATCCGGATCCAGGCCCAGATGATGGGGGTGCCGGCAGAGGACTTCACCACCGATCAGGTATCCGGCAGCACGGGCCTCTACACCGGGCGAGCGGAGATGTATGTTCCAGACGAACTGCTCTCAACTTTTAAGAAAAAGGGCGTTGCCGCTGAAAGCCTGTATACAGTGGACCAGGAGGGACAGAAGCATCACGCCATGCTGACGGAAAACCAGTTCATCCTGCTGCGCTCCGACACAGAGGAAAAGAAGACCATGCTGGGCCGGTTTCAAGGCGGGATGGTCATGCCCCTTCGCTACCACAGCCGGAAACCCTTCGGCGTCAAGCCCCACAGCGTGGGGCAGCAATTCATGCAGGAGGCGCTGATGCTCCCTGCGGAGGAGGCGCCCCTGGCCATCATCATGGGGCCGGCGGGGACAGCCAAGACCTTCTACTCCCTGGCCGCGGGCTTAGAGCAGGTGATGGAGCCAGAGGCCCGGGCCTACCGCAAGATCCTGGTCTGCCGCCCCAACGCCCAGTTCGACCAGGACATCGGCTTCCTGCCGGGCAGCGAGCAGGAGAAGATCTCCCCCCTCATGCGGCCCATCGTGGACAATCTGGAGATCCTGCTGGATCTGGAGCAGAAGAAAGAAAAGAGCGGGGAGGAGGAACTGCGAAGCCGGATCAACTATCTCTTTGACACCGGCATCATTACCGCCGAGGCCATGAACTTCATGCGGGGCCGCTCCATCACGGACACCTGGCTCATCATCGACGAGGCGCAGAACCTAACGCCCCGGCAGGTGAAGGGGATCATCACCCGGGTGGGCAGGGGCACCAAGGTGATCCTGCTTGGGGACCCGGCCCAGATCGACCACCCCCTGCTGAACGAGAGCAGCAACGGTCTGGTCTACGCCAGTGAGCGCATGAAGGGCAGCCCCCTCTGCGTCCAGCTGACCATGCAGACAGACGAGTGTGAGCGGTCCGCCCTGGCCCTGGACGCGGCCAAGCGGATGTGATTGACGCACTGGATGAAAATTGCAGAAGGCGGTCATGCGTTTGCGTAGCAAAACAGTGGGGAGAAGGCACGTCTGTCTTCTCCCCACTGCTTCATTTTATCGGTTTTTAGGACGGTTCCTTGGACGAAAGTCCCAATTTGGCCTCCAGCTCCCGGGTTTTGGTCTCCATCTCGTGCAGCGCCATGGATGGCGTTTTTTCCTGCTTGGTCACCATCTTGACCAGAATTTCGGTCAGGATGGATGCGTTCGTCCGCTTCAGCAGTTCCATCGCCTGGTCCAGCGTCTGCCCGGAGAATCCGGCCACTTCCAGCTTCCGGCGTTCCTTATCCAAACTCTTCATGATCTTCGCACCCCAATTTACCTTGTTATTCCGCGATTTGAGAAAGGGCCAGCAGGGCCTGGACAGTCTGTACCCGGATGGCCGCCTGACCGGGTGCCAGCATGTCCGCTGCCGTTCCGGTGAGCACGCCGGCCTCCGCAGCGTAGCCGGAGGCCTTGGAAATGCTGTGCCGGCCTGCCTCCGTCAAGCAAACGATACTATCCAGAACCTACCGTAAACAATTCGCCTGCCTTTCCGTTTATTCTTACAACCGAGTCAGGAGATGCGATCCAATCGACAGGATCGGGAACCACGATCCCATGCAGAGTGGATTATCGCATATTCAACAGGATTCAACAATAAAAATGCCGTGTACTTTTAATATTTTGTCAAACTCATTCACCGATATATGCCTCAGCATTTACGAGAGAGCAGCCATGATCTTCTCCATGGTTGCGTAGCTGGGCATGGCCGCCACCTGGGTGATGGAAGGAGCTATGTGATCCACCCTGAACTGCCCGTTATCGCTGTCCGTGCCGGAGACATCGGTGCGGAAGCCGTGTTTCTCCCAAGCCAGCCTCTGAATCTCCGGGTCCAGCAGGGCGTCAATGCCTGCCGTCCCCGCCTCGTCCATGGCGATGTAGATGTGGGAGGACCAGACAGTGGGGGTGGGATAGATCATGACGATGTCATCTTTCAACTGTTCCCAGTCCTCCGGGTTCTCCACGGCAAACTCCAAAAGCTGATTCTCATAGGCGGCGATGATGGGCTTGGCCCCCATGCCGGTCTTCAAAAACTGATCGAACAGGTCGGAGGACGAGGCCTCCATATAGCCCAGCTTTTCAAAGCTGGCGCGGAGCCGCGGTAGGATCGCGTCCACGTTCTCCTCGTCCGCTACCCCGCCGCACAGCACGTTGGCCAGGAGCCCCGCGAACATATTCCCCGAGTTGGAGCGCACCGGGTCGGTGGTGTTCACCGCCACCGTGCCATATAGCTCCGGCAGGCCCAGGTCCGCCCAGGTGGTGCCCGCCTCAATCTCCGCCACCAGGCCCGCCAAGTCCATATAATAGCAGCCGTTCCGCTCCGTCACCAGGCCCCGCTCCTGGAAGGCATCCAGGACGGGAACGTGGGTGTAAAGCACAATCGGAGTATTGAAGATGATCTGGCTCTTTACCGGCGCGCCGCATACCTGCTGGTAATACTCCAGAGCGGTCTGGCTGGAGGGGAACAGAAAGTCACGTCCAGTGTGGTCCGCCGTCACCATGTCCAGGGATCCGGCTCTGGCATAGTCCAGAGTGATCTGGTACTCCCGCTCCAGGGTCTCCTGCACCTCCGGATCCTCCAGCAGGCCGATCTTCTCGCCGCCCACATACCCTCTCAGGGTCACCGGCTCCTGTCCGCCGCCCAGCAGCAGGTAGATGCCGCCGGCAGCAATCACAACAATTAAAATCAGGAGTCCGATCCATCTTGTTTTGTTTCCCATTGTATCCCCTCCGTGTTCAGCAGGCCCTCCATGACTTTCATGTCCGCCTCCGCGTCAAACCGCTCCGAGGCCATCAGCGCTGTGAGCTGGGCCTCAAAGCCCGCGTTCAGTTTGGGCAGGACGGCGCGCACCTTTCGCTGGAACGCTTGCACCTCCGCCGTCCGCAAATCCGCGTCCTGATAGGTGAGATACTGGTCCAGGATGCGGCCCACGGTGTCCAGGTAATAGGTGAGAAAGCGGTTGGCGCTGCGGATCTTTTCCGGGTGGCTGCGGAGATAGTCATAGATGCGCACGCCGGTTTTCGCCAGGGCTTGGGCGTCGCTGTGGGTCTGGACATCCGTAATCTTCTCCGCAGAGGCCTTCAGGCTGGACAGATCCCGCTCCGCCTCGGCCATCAGGTCCTGCATCTCTTGGGCGTCCTGTTGATCGGTAAAATATAGGGTGAATTTATCTGGCTTTGGAGCCAACAGGAACCAGAATGCAAAGTAGATGCCTACCCCCAGCGCCGCGCTGAGAAGGAAATTCCACCTCAGCGCCAGGGCGAGGACCAGGAAGACCGCGATCCCGGCCGCCAGCGACAGCACCAACTGCCGCATTTGTCCTTTCTTCATTTCAGTTATACCCCTTCACGCTGCGGAAGGCTCCTACCAGATCCTCCCGGCCGTCAAACACCCGGGCGTTGGACAGTTCCGCCAGATCCTCCAGCTGGGTGGGGTCGGCGGAGCCGAACATGATGGAGAAGATGGGCACGTCCAGACCGCTCTCCTCATAGTACCGCTGGAACTCGGAGAAATCGCCGTCGGATACGCCGTCTGTCATCAGGATGATGGCCGGGGTGTACTGGGAGAGGTCGTAGTTCTCCAGCTGATCCAGAGCTTCCTCCGCCGCTGCATAAATGTCCGTACCGCCGACGGCCTCCTCTGACTCCACTGTGTCGTACAGAGGCTCCAACTCTGCGCCGTTACCCGTGGCGGTATAGACGTCCCGGGGGTAACCCTCAAAGGGGATGAGGATATTGACCTCGTGCTCCGACGCCTGAAGCAGGTTTTGCTCCGCGTTGGACTGGATCAGGATCTGGCTCATGGCCTCCACCACCTGCTCCCGGCCCTCCCCCTCCATACTGCCGGAGTAGTCCAGGCAGTAGACGGTAAGGGAGGGCTTGCGGAACTCCGTCTGATACAGATCCAGGCACTCCATCAGCACATCGGTGGAGGGCATTCGGATGGGGGAGAGGACCCGCTGGGGCTGGATGCCCCAGTCGGCGCGGAATACGTCCTCGTTCTCTGGGGAGACGCCCTCGTACCCAGTGCGGCGGCCGGTACGCTGGATCTGGTTCTGCACCTCATCGGAGAGCAGGTACTCTTGGAGCTTCAGGAACGCCTCCTCCTTTTCGCTGTCTCCGTTGTCCACATAGCCCAGAGGGGAGTCTGCCAGGGACATCCCGTCGTAGGGATAGACGGCATACAGCGTCTCTTCCCCGCGGGCCTCCAGCTCCTGGTTGGCGCTGATGATGAGACACTCGTAGTTCACCATGGCGTCGTACCCGCCCATGAGGAACAGATCCTTGAGCCAGTCGGAACTGCCCGAGGAGCGGTCCACCCCGGAGAGCAGGGCTGTAATCTGTTCTCCCGAGGCCGGGTCCTGCAGATCCTCCGACGTGATGACATCCGGGTTTCCCAGCAGGGCGTAGAGGAAACCAATATAGGCGCTGCATCCGGAGTTGGACTGGGTGGCGGAGGTCATGCAGAACTTCAGTTTCCCGGACTGGATGGCGTTCAGCAGATCGCTCACCGATACCTCCCGGCCCACGAAGCCCAGTTCCTCCGCCAGGCTCTGCCGGATGCCGAAGATGACCGGCGTGATGGAGATGGACTGGGCGTGCTTCACCCGGTACTGGGTGTCCCCGGCAGTAAGCCATAGGCTGCTGGCCGGCCACACCGCGTCGTAGTCCACAGTCTCCCCCTGGAGCGTGCGCATGATGTCCAGGGAGCCCTGATAGGTCATCTCAATGTTGATGTTCTCCTGCCGGGCAAACGTGTCCAGGATGTCCTCCAGCTCCTGATTCTCCGAGCCGGAGAGGATGCGCAGAGTCACGCTGCCTCCGTAGTCAAAAGCGTGGTCATTCCCTCCGGTACCATCTTCTTCTGCTGTGGACGAATCACAGGCCGGGAGAAGCAACAGTAGGGCGAGACTGATAAGAAGTGATAATATCCGTTTCATAAACTGATTCCTTCCTGGCATAAAACCGGGGCGTTTTCATTTCCCGTATTTACAAGATACCAGAATAATCATATCACAGACACAGGATAACCGACATTAAGGTATGGTAAGAGCATCGTAAAATGAAAGTAAAATCTATAAGTGCCTCTTGTGCTGAACCCCATGAAAGGGTATCATTCACTCGTCAAAAACGCCACTGCGCGGAATCCATAAGCCCCATAGGTTTGCATTGTGTACCTATGAGGCTTAACCTTTCTATTTCCTGGCTTAACTGCTCTTTGGAGTGGAAGATGAATGACAACTGTCTATCGGAAGTTCTCAATGGTTTGGCAAGAGGAAACATTTGTTCTATACTAAACATAGGCGAAAGCCGAAAACTCGCAGCTTTCCGGTGAGGTCCACACCCCGGTGGGACCTCAGACATTCATGGGCCTCGTAGGGCACCACAACCACCCTGTACGAAGGGAACTTCCATGAAGGTCTTCAGTATTTGGCGCTGTGCCGGCAGCGCGGGTGTGCGCCTTTCCGTGGAAAGCGGAAAGGATGCATATGGATTCCCTGGCCACCAAAAAGAGCCTGGAGCCTCTGGCCACAGCGGATCTGCTGGCCCGCTGACTGAATCAGACAAAGGATCTCCATCAGGGGATGTGCCAGAACCTGGAGAAAGTCCAGCGTGGGATTCAGGAGGAGAACCGACAGGCTGGGAAGCAGAGAGACGAATTTATGAGGCAGCTCTCCACAGTGATAGAACGGCTCCGGAGAGATGGGGAAGAACTGCAGAAATCCTTCCGACGCTGGGCAGCAACCACGATCATGTGCTCCGTGGCGGGAGCGACAGCGGCCAGCATTCTGGTGTGGGGGATTCTGGGATAACAGAAGACATTATCCGCCTGCTGGCCAGGTTGGAACAGCATGCGGACAGCGACGTAATAGACGCAACGACCCGGCACTGTCATGGAGATCGAAAAGCACTGGCCAAGGAGCAGGCAAAGAAGATCGCCATGGGGCACAAAGCGGATGATCACGAGGAAGGACAGAAGATGAACTGAACGACTTTCCCCAGCACTCTGGAAATTCTAAGTGCTGGGGAGAATTCTTAAACGGGTGGTTCAAAAAATGATACGCATATACAAAGAGAAACTTTCTCCATACACCCCCTCAAAAATTACGGCGCATAAAACAATAAAGACCCTTCCGACCAGAAAGGGTCTGCTGGCTGGCGGGAATTGCGATGCCGTAAACAATGAATACGGCGGAAATAGTGGCAGCAAAATGATAACGGTTTGATAACTCTGCGCCGCACCCCTGGCTATTTCTGTTTTCTGTGGTATTGTGTGTCGTTGCAAAGGAGGCGGCACACATGAGAGACACACTGGAAGATCTATACTTCGGGAAAATTACCCCCAACGAACAAGACATCACACCAGGCTCCGTCCTGGCAAACGCTATGGACCAGGCAGAACAGTGCGAGGAAAAGCTCACCGCCCGGCTGGAGGGAGAGGAGAAAACCCTGCTCCTGCGGCTCCTCAACGCGGAGAACGAAATCAGCAGCACAATGGCCCTGGAAAATTTTGTCCTGGGATTTCGCCTGGGGATGCGGATGACAATCGAAGCCCTAGACGAGGACGACGGAAATCTGACTATGACACAAGAGGAGGGAGGTGCCTACCATGGCAAAGAAACGGGCCAACGGCGAGGGTAACATCCGTAAGCGAAAAGATGGTCGGTGGGAGGGCCGGTACACCGCCGGGTACGACTCCAAAACCGGCAAACGGCTCATCAAAAATGTGCTGGGCAAGACCCAGGCAGAGGTCAAGGAAAAACTCAAAAAAGCTCTCGAAGAAACCAACGGTTTGGATGTCAGCAGGGCGGGAGATGAGTATACCGTGGCCACCTGGCTGCGCACCTGGTATGAACTCTACGCCAAGCCCAATGTTCGCACCGCCACAGCTAACCGATATGAGCTGATCATCGAGACCTATACCATCCCCCGCATTGGGAACATCAAGCTAAAGAAGCTGACCACCCGGCACCTGCAGAAGCTCTACAAAGAGTTATTGGAGTGCGGCAGAATACATGTCGGAAAGAATCAAAACCGAGGACTGAGTACCACCACCGTCCACAGCGTCCACCTGATGCTCCACTGTGCTCTGGACCGTGCGGTGAAGGAGCGGCTCATCCCTCGCAATCCCTGCGAGGACTGCATTGTACCCAAGCCCCGAAAGCTGGAAATGAAAATCCTGCCCCCGGAGCATATAAAAGCCTACCTGGACGCGGCAGAGGCCAGAGGCTTGTTCCCCATGTTCTACCTGGAGCTGGTCAGCGGCCTGCGGAAGGGGGAACTGGTAGCCCTGCGGTGGGATGACCTGGACATTCAAGGACGAACTATCTCAGTAAGTAAGCAGTATGTCCGCAACCCGGACGGCTCCTTGGAACTGACCCGGCCTAAGACAGAGAACTCCGTGCGGCTAGTATCCATTCCGCAGACCGCAGTAGACTTGCTGATCCAGGAACACTCCAAGTATCCGGACAGCCCCTACATGTTCCCCTCGCCCCTCACCGGAGAGATGTACCACCCGGACAGCGTGGTAAACCTCCACAAGAAAATTCTGAAGGACGCCGGGTTGGAGTATCTCAGATTTCATGATCTCCGCCATACCTTTGCCACCACCGCTCTGCAGAACGGTATAGACGTAAAAACAGTGTCCTCCATGCTGGGCCACTTCGACGCCGGGTTCACCCTGCGGACCTACACCCACGCCACCAGGCAAAAACAGGACGAGGCTGCCCAAACCATGGGTAACTTTATGGAACAGGTCCTGTAAGGACAGAAAGAAAAATACGCCGGACAGGAAGGCAGGCTTCCTGTCCGGCGCTCTTGTGTCCATTGTTTCCGTTGTCTCATTTCCGCGTGTGGGTCACGGTGTGGGTCAGAAATTTTTGGCCAACCCGTAAAGTAACTTTTTGCAACAAAAAATCCCCGAAAACCGCAGTTTTCGGGGATTTTTGGAGCTGCTACCCAGATTCGAACTGGGGACCTCATCCTTACCAAGCGGCTTTGGAGCTTTTTTCTAATTATTTTTCGTGCTTTATGGCCATATCCGCTCCAAACTGCTTGCTTTCCGTCACTCTTTGAGCATTCTGTTTCCATATACTCCACATTGCACTGTGGCTGAAACTGTGGTCAAAAACGCCTCCCGCCTTTTCCTGGCAGGCGTGCTACTGGGAAAAGTCGGGAGGCATTTTTTATTCCTGACTACCCATATTGTAACTCCAGGCGCGAAACTACACAAGTTGCTTCTACTGGAGACGGCTCAGGATTTGCGGGGCTGTAAACAAAGAGATGGAATTATCTTTTTTGTATTATTTCTAATACTTTATAGCCATTTTTGTTCCATTCCGATTACTTTTTAGCATTCTTCGGATGGACTGTTTCCGTGTGCTCCGAGCGGCACTGTGGCTAAAAATGTGGTCAGAGTAACGCATTGGGAGGCAGTTAGCAACCACATCTTTCAGAATGGTTTTAGCACGGTGTTAACAAAGATTACCCCGGCATCTTGAACGCATCCTACTATGCCCCCGGTGTGTTGCACCGGGGGACTTATTTTTGTGAACAGTCTTGCATTTCATTTAAGTTTCGCTATAATACAAATAAAGACTATTTTTTAATTTTATACTTTATACAGGGAAGTGACGGCTTGTGGCAAGAAAGGCGTATTCCGATGAGGAGAGGGCGCAGGTAAAGGAAGCCCTGATGGTCACCATGATCCGGTGTATCGCGGATCGGGGATTGATTCACAGCAGCATTGATGTTCTGTGCGGAAAAGTGGGAATCTCCAAGACTTTCTTCTACAGTTTCTTCTCATCCAAGGAGGAACTGGTACTCCACGCCCTGCGATATCAGCAGCCCAGGCTGCTGGATTATGCCCGGCAGCTGATGGAAGATCCTTCACTCAGTTGGAGGGAAGGAGTGGAGGCCTTCCTAAAAAACTGCTGCTACGGGGCCGAAAGCGGAGTTGCTGTTTTGTCCATTGAGGAGGAGCAGCAGGCGCGCCGCTGCCTTTCCGAGGAGAATTTTCAGGCCTTTCGACAGGACCAGGTCAGTTTTTATGGGAAACTACTCTCCATCTTTGGCCTCCCTGTGGACAGTATTGATCCCCGGCTGTTTGGCAATCTGGCCCTCAGCATGATGATGGTGCACAAGGCCATTCCGGACACTATGCCCTTCCTGTTTCCAGAAGTGGCGGAGGACATGGTGGACTTCCAGGTCAGGGCTCTGGTGGACGAGATGGAGCGGGTAAAAGAGGATGTTCGGTAGGTGAAAGAAAATGGATAGAGATGAGTACCCATGTCCAAGCGGACGGGAAAGACAGCAGAATATCATCAGACACAGAGCCTTGGGATACAGGTCTTGGTTCTGTGCGGCCTTTTCGCGTCCTGCGTCAGCCTGTCCAAATGACAGGGTGTCGCGGGGCATTTTTTATTGTTCGGAAAGAGGTGGCCTGATATGAGTTTACCAAAACGAAATAGTGCAGACGGGCGCTGTTACTGGATGAAGCCAGAGGTACAGGAGGAACTGCAACCGCTTTTTGACCAGTGCATCCAGGATGCCATTGACGGGAGAATCACGCGGCTTGATTCCCTCTGGCCGCCGGTAGTGGTCAGCAGCGAAGGCGCGCCCTTTGAGGTGTGGCAACTGCTTCGGACATGGACCGAAGCGCAGCGGGCTGAGACCCTTGACGCGGAAAAGGCCATCGCCTTCAGCGAAAACCTGCGCCGCCAGAGCCGGTGGGGTGAAATTGACCACCATCTACTTGATATGCTGAAACGGGAGCTACAAGAGAAGTATTTTGTTGTAACAGGCGATGAAGATGATCGCTTCTGGGATCGGGAGTATTCCCTGAAACCAGGTATCCGTGCAGAGGAGGTCCCGGAGCCGCTGCTGCGTTTTGCCTGCTATGTGGCGGTGAGCTATAAAGTGTATGGTTTGGACTTTGAGTATCTGGACACCAATTACCTCTTTGGATTGGTGGAGAAAGTCCGTCCGGATATGGTGAAAAAGCTTCGGGAAAATGGAACCGGCAGGCTACCGATCTCTCTACAAAAGAGGAAAACAGAGCACTTCACCGCATCGGCCAACGATGCCTTTGCTGTGATCCGTATTACTGCCAGGGACAACACGGAGGAATGCTGCTATGAAGTGCTGAACTACCTGTGTGAGATTCTGGAGCAGGAGGATTTTCCACGCAGCTATGCGGTGGAGTTCAAAGGGCCGGAAAAGAGTTATCTTCCCATCACAGGACTGCCCAAAAAGGGAGTAAACCAGCTCTTTGCCTGTGCCGTGCAGTACCCCGGCCTCCACCCCCTGATGGAACGGTACGCCCGGCTTGCCATGCGGCAATATGAGCAGTACACCAATCTCAGCGATGAGCAGTGCGCGCTCCCCGGAAGTTTTGCCGTGTTCGCCCTGGGAATGCTGGGGCAAGAGTGGCGGCAGCTGGTATGGGATTATCTCGATCTCTGTGATGATGAGCACTCCCACTTACAGGAAAAATTCCTCCGGGAGTATGTGAAACAGTTCGGATTTACCGCCGATACCGTCCCTGTATTTGTCCGTGGGGTGCTGTCCATGCAGAACATGAAGTATTCCAAGGACTATGCCGCGTGGATGGCAAACGCAGAAAGCCTGGACGCTCTGCTGGAGGCAAAAATCCACCTGTCCGAGATCGTTCCAAGCGGTTTTTCCTCCGACGAGGATGACGATGATGACGAGGACGAGGAACCCGCAGAAGAAACAGAAGCCAGCCCGGAGGAAGTGCTGCAATACGCATGGGAAACGGTCTGCTATGTGATCTGGGGCAAAGCCAGCGCCAAGGGTGGTCAGAAAGTGGTGGAAACAGCTCCGGAGGAACTGAAAGAGCGTTGCCGGCAGATTTTTACTCCAATCACGGAGAGCCTGGAAGAAAGAGGTAGTCCGCTATGAGTTTACCGAAACGAGACGGCGTACATGGCCGTTATTACCTGATCCATAAACCAGATACGGCCCCCGAAGTGCTGGAACAAGCCGATCAGTGCATCCAGGATGTGTTGGATGGAACCGCAAAAGAAAACCATTCCGGCTACCCGGTGGTTGTTCGGAATCAAAACGGAACCCCCTTTCTTCCCAGCCAGCTGCTGGAGCGGTATCTGTCCAAGCTGCCCTTGAAGGGATTTCCCTGCGAGGAGGCGGTCACCTTCTGTGATCCCCTACGGCGGCTGGCGGGCTGGAAGGAGATTGATCATACGCTGCGGCAGTACATCGAAAAGCAGGTGCGGGATCGGTATTTTGCGGTTGGAGAGCGGGAGGATGGTTTTACGGTTTTCCCTCCCTGCACCGTGTGGCCCGAGCTGAGGCCGGAGGATGTGGACGAAGGCCTGCTGCGCTTTGCCTGCTATGTGGCGGTCTGTTATACGGTATATGGAGCCAGCTACGACTCCCTCACCACCGAGCACATTCTCGGCCTGGTTTCCCAGCTCCGCCCGGACATGGTGAAGCAGCTGAAAACGGGCGGCAGCGGCAAATTGCCAAAGGACATCCAGCGGCGTAAGACGGAGCATTTCACCGCATCGGCCAACGATGCGTTTGCCACCATCCGCATCACCGCCAGGGACTCCACCGAGGAGTGCTATGCTGAAATCCTGGACTACATGTGCGCGGTGCTGGAGCAGGAGGAATTTCCCCGCAGTTACTCGGTGGAGTTCCGTGGGAAGGAAAAACTCTATCTGCCCATTCCCGGCTTGCCCAAAAAGGGCGTCAATCAGCTCTTTGCCTGTGCTGTGCAGCACCCTGATCTTCATCCGGCTATGGAGCGATACGCTCGTTTGGCTATGCGGGAGTTTGAGTGGTATCAAAACCTTGCGGATGAAGCCTGTGCGATGCCCGGTACCTTCGCCGTGTTTGCCCTGGGACTGGAGGGAGAACCGTGGGCACCGCTGGTGACGGAATATCTGGATCTCTGCGACGACGAGCACTCCTCTTTGCAAGAGAAATTCCTTCATGCCTTGATCCGAAAGTTTGGGTTTCAACCATGGACGCTGGAGGTATTGGTGCGGGGCGCATTATCTATGCAGTGGCTGGAGCCTGCCAGAGAATTCCGCAGCCTGATCGCCAATGGGGAAAGCCTGGATGCACTGCTGGCAGTCAAGCGCCGCTTTTCCGCTTATCTCCTGCCGGAAGAAAACGAAGACCCGAAATTCCGGGCCATCGCTTGGCAGAGCCTGCTCTGGGCCATCTGGGGGCAAGCCTCTGAAAACGGTGGCAGCAAGGTCATTAAGACGGCTCCGGAGGAACTGAGAGAAAGGTATCAGGAAATTTTTCAATAGACTATAAGGAGGACTCGGATGAGTGAAGTAAGCTATTCAAATGTACCTCCCATGATGGCTGCCATCAAAAGTGGTGACATAGAGGCGATTCGTTCCCTGCTTCACGCAGGGCATTCTCCCAATGAGCCACAATGCTATCATGTAATGATTGGAGATTGGCCGCGGGATGACGAAGCCTCTCCGCTGGAATTGGCTGTACTGGAAAATCGGATGGACATGGTACAGCTCCTGATCGAATGCGGAGCAGATTTGACCCATAACCCGGAAGAATTGCTTTGTGGTTCCCTGCGCAGTCAAGACCTAACCCTGTTTTCCTTTTTGGTAGATGTGGGAGTCAGAATCCCCGCAACGCAAAGGGATATATGCAGGCTGTTTCTCCACTTGGTGGATCGGGATGAGCCTAATGTACTCCCCATTTTGAAAAGGATGGGCATGGATTTGAAACAATACGGCGGTGAAGCCCTGCGCAGTATGGCGAGCCATGGAAATCAGCTGCTGGTGGAGTATCTGATTCAAAACGGGGCGGACATCAACTATCACAAGCCAGATATGGTGTTTCCCTACGCTTCGACTCCTGTCACTGAAGCTGCACGGCACAACGATTTTTCTATGGTGCGCTGGCTTGTGGAACAGGGTGCAGACATCACCATCCCGGATAAATACGGTGACCGGCCCTACACCGTGGCAGTACAGAACAAAAATCAGGAAATGGCCGCCTACTTAAAAGCTCTGGAGCCGGAGGAATGGCATAACGAACAGGAAAAAGCGCGTCAACTCATGCCTTACAAGCTGCCTGCCAAGCTGGTGGAATACTTAAAGACCGGCCCCTTGCGTCTGGAATTTCCAGAGCGGGAACTGGTGAAATGGGCGGAACTGTACCCCTACATGGATGTACAGAAGATGACCTGGAAACGGAAAAAGTTGCTCTCCCTTATGGCGAAAATGGACAATTACAGCGACTATTTGCTGCTGTGGAGTCCCAGAGATAAGAAACTCTGGTATCTGGACATTGAGCATAAGGAGTTTCATCCGTTAGCCAAATGGGAGGAATTTATTGCTGATCCCGGAAAATATCTTAATGGAATGATTGAGGGCGAGTTTGAGGAATAAGGAGAGAACACAAATGACAAAAGATCAACTCTTATCTTTATGGAATGCGGATAACTGGGAGGTAATGAGTTGCGGGGTCTACTTTACGGCTCACCGGGCAGATAAGGAACTGCATATCAACTGCAATGATTATACCGAGGCAGAGATTCTGGCCATGCCCTTCTGGGAGCGATTAGCTCAGGAACTGGATGAGCTGGACCGGCAGGCCCACGAGATCTTACAGAAAGAATTCCCTGATGATGAGGACATCCCCGATCTGCCCCTGACCGACATCACGATAGACAAGTCCGGCTGCTACGGGACATTTTCCCTCTGCTACGATACTGGGGACTCTCCGGCTGGGGAACTCTATCTCAATGTGTCCTTTGACGAGCAGTTCGTGCCAAGTCCGAAGGTTGGCTACGACACCTTTTAATACAGGGAGGCTCCCCTATGGCATTAAAAATGAACTTTCGTGAAGTCACCCCGGAAGATACCGAAATTCTTCGTATGATAGCGTTGAGAAACGGGAAAGCAGAAGATTACCTCTGCTGCGATGTTACCAATGAGGATGGTGTAACGCAGACTACCTGGTATAGTAAGGCGGATGTGGCCCTCTGGGGGGAGGATTATATCCGGGCGCACACCACAATGAAGTACAGCGATTATAGCGGATGGATCATCATTCTGGATATGGAGCCGTGGAACGATACACAGGCATCACCACGAAAAAAGAAGAAACGGGATTCCTTTCCCCAAATCCCTACCTGGCTGGAGGGCCATGTCAAAGAACGGAAACAAAAGCGCCTGCCCACCGTGACCCTCTGCTCCTCTGCCGGAAATGAACTGCTGGAAGTGTGGTATTACGGAGAATTGCTCACAGTGAAGGGAGAGTCCCAATCCTATATCATAGATAGAGGCGAGACCCCCGGACTGGTGGCAGCCCGCGACCCAGAGAGCGGCGAGGAGTTCGTCATCTTCGACGGTGGGCAGCATGGTTATGATAATATGTTCTGCGATGAACACAATCCAGCCCAGCTGGCGCATCGCCCCCTCCAGCGGTATGAGATCCCTGCCTCCAAGTTGGTGCTGGAACTGGGCTACAATATCGACTATGAGGATGAAAAAGAGAGCTTCGAGGTAGACGAGGCTGATACCGTGGAACTGGTTAACGGTGAGCGGATGCCCTGGGAGCAGGTCAAACGGGACGGCATTGACTACATTGCACTTTACTATGTGAATGATAAAGGAAAACAGTTGCAGATTCTGGATGCGGAACTGGCATGAGTACAATAGGACTGTTTTGGTAAGAATTTGATGATTACTGGTGTTGATGATGTAAGCCGAGAAAAGAAGTAAGGTGTGTGATCAATGATTACTGGAAAGTATTTGGAGAATCCAGCATTATATAGTCCCGATGAACTCGAACGATTGGACAACCATATCGAAAAATATTTTGGAAAAGCCACAACAGTGGTTCATGAGTTTTTCAGCGAAGATATTCATGTTGATGTCTCCATCATTCCGCCCCATGAGGAACATAACTATTATACTTTGGTAACCACAGGCATGGGTGCGTTTTCGATGAAGATCCCAAGTGAATACCAAGAGGATGGCCTTCCCTCTCGGATAGAACTGATGATGTGCCTTCCGCCTGAGTGGAACCCTGAAAGTAAGGAAAGCCAAGAAAATTGGCCAGTAGAGTTGCTTCGCTATTTAGCGAGGTTTCCAATCATAGAAAGCACTTGGCTGGGCTATGGGCATTCTATTCAAAACGGAACACCATACGCAGACAATACATTGCTGGCAGGGTGTGTTCTTTTAGGCGTACAGGATGCGCCGGAGGGTGCTGCCGTCTGTAAGCTCTCAGATGGAAGTTGGGTCGGTTTTTATCAGGTGATTCCTCTGACAGAGAATGAACTGGAATACAAGATTCAGCATAGTACAGATGAAATGCTGGAATACATGGAAGATGTAGACCATGTTGTATATTTCCAAAGACCGGATACTAATTTTGAATCACATTAGCAGAATAAGGAGAGAAGCAAAATGGAACAGGCATACTGCACCGCAGTTTTCTGGCGCGGCGGAGAAAAGATTGATCTGAATGGACTAAAACCAGATGCGGTACGGTGTCTGTCTGTGACGGGAGAGCGGAAGGTGAATCTGTCCTTCCTGCGAGATTATCCCAATCTGGAGGAACTGACCCTAATGGAAAAATGTGAGGGTGTAGAAGTTCTCTCCGGGCTAAAGCAGCTTCATACACTGTCCCTATGGCTGTCGGCCCCTGTTTCCTGGGACAATGTTTCTCTCCCCGGCCTGCGTGTTCTCCACCTGTGTGGGGAAAAGAATGGCGACATCACCCCGCTTCTCTCCAGCATTACCAATCTCCATTTGGAGGAAATGCGGAAAACGGAAGATCTCACCCCTTTCCTGACTCCGGCGACCCGGCTTCAGAAACTCTATCTCCAGTCACTCCCAGCTGTGCAGGAACTACCGGCTCTGGATGGGCTTCCTTCCCTTTATGCCCTGAAACTCTATGAGCTGCATAAACTAAACGATTTGTCCGCCCTCTCTCACAGCCATTTGCGCTACTTTGCCGCCTCTCTGATTGGGGATAAACTCTCCGCTCAGACGCTGGCAGATGCTGTGCTGGCGATTCCCAATCTGAAGGCAGCCGCGCTCCAACTGGTAGACCGCTCCGGGCGGCGCTATGGCGGTATCCAAAAAGCCTTTGCCGCCGCTGGGAAATCCGGATTGCTGCGGGAGGAAATTAGTGCTTTGACCACATGGCTGTCGCTGTAACCTGGGGATTGGGGCAAGAATGATATGGAACAGTTTTTTGAACATTCCGATTTGGGATTGGGAGCACTGACCTTTCAGAAAGGACCAGGGACCATCCACTGCTGGACTGGAAGAATCGCAGACACAGAGATCCTGTTTTCCATTATTTTGAACACATCTGAACTTCAGTCGGCAAACCTGAATTTTATCCGTTCTGTGCTTCAAAACTGGCGGGAGTATCTTTCAAAAGCGGAGCATGAGATTCAGGCGCAGATTGGTAAAAGCCCTGAGAAGTTTGGATTGCAGCGCGCTCCATTCCCTGAAACGGAGATTCCCGCCGAGCAGCCGCAATTTCTGTTTTATGATGAGACAGAATGGGGCCTGCACTTTGAGATTTGTACCCTTCCTGTGGGGGAGCCATTTGGACTTATGGTTGAGTTTTCAGGGGATACGCCAACGGATGTATATGGCTTGTCGGAAGCGGAAGAAATAGAAGCGGACATGGAATAATATAAAGGAGCCGATCAGATTGTGTGAGAATGCGAAAATTCTTTGTCCTTACTGTTTGACGAGAGAAATTGACCCGGCACAGGCGATATGCTCTGCTTGTTATTCAAAAGAGGATAAATGGGAGCGAGGCAGTTGGGATGACCTGCGCAAGCGCAAGAATGCCGATGAAATCCAGATGTTTACCATAGCCAAAAAAGTAGATGAAGCGTTCCAGATACCAGAAAATGAAGCTTATGCCTGTATAGAGAAACACGAAATGATTCAGGCTGAGGCCTTGGAACGGGAAATGGAGGCTTTTCACCGGCGGCGCATCCTCTGTATGGTGGAGATATTTTCCAAGATTGATTGCGGCATCCTCTTTTCTGGCTATGTAGAACTGGATACCTATTTCAAGAATGTGTGGGATTATGCCCATCAGCGCATTGCCGCAGAACAGCTCAGAGAGGTTCAGGAGTATCTGCGGTCACAGATTCCATGGAAATCCCTATCCAGTCAGCGGATGGATCTGGGGGCAGAACTTCTCAACTTTTGGTGCGGAGAAGATGAGTTGGATTGGGGCTATTCTCAATATTTTGAGATTGCAGCAGGTAATCTCAAGCCGTTTCTTGCAATGACCTTATTCACAGAGATTCTGTGTAAGCATTTTCCAGATGTAATGTCTGCGCCAGTCAAGCGGCTGAGCAGCAAACTTTGAGGCACTAAAAAGGGGGTACTTTCATGCCAGACTGGGCACAAATCATATCCGATGCGCTGGACATTCTAAAATTTGACGGAGCCGTACAGGACACTCTGGCGGAACTTCGAGAAAAATGGGGCGCACAGGTCCCGGCGCTGCTGGATGAACGCTTTGACGCCATCGGCATCCAATATATGAAATTGCCCCATGAAAAAGGAGCGGCGGCCTTGGGGCAGGAACTCTCTGCCTTCGGCTGGGCGTTGTATAACCTGGACGATGAGGACGAGTATCTGTTTGCCTTGATCCCAGAAGAAGAACGCAACGAATGGGAACGCTACTGCAAAAAGCAGGGGCAATATTGCCACCTGATGAAACAGCA